>Ga0075366_10000084_pt1 | contig 36918 bp, 38 predicted proteins | sample EndMethybrTD3031_FD_72351 | JGI IMG/M metagenome (GOLD analysis project Ga0075366, IMG submission 72351) | Populus endosphere microbial communities from Tennessee, USA - Endosphere MetaG P. TD hybrid TD303-1 | ecosystem: Host-associated > Plants > Roots > Endosphere | place: USA: Tennessee...
TTCGTGGTGCGCCGTTCTTCGGCTCGAATATCGTGAGCTAGGAGCTCGCGGACAAGCCGCGCAGTGCCCGCGGACAGCCGCTTCGGCCGCCTTCAGTCTCAGAGATACCGTTCAGAACGGTAGTGAGCGGCTGACCTGTTAAGTCGCCTCTGAGGTATTGGGTATTTTGTGAAGTTTCCCTAAGGTCTTAAGGGGTGCAGGGGGCAGGAAGTTGTCCACAGGCGATGTGGCCTTGCGGTTGGGCAGAGGAGATGTGCCCACGGTCAGAAGAAACCTCGAATTGCTAGCACCGTGCCGACCGCCACTGCGCACTGGATCAGCACCAGACGGACATCGCGCGAGATCAACGCTATGAGAAGATGCCGATCGCTGCCGAACTTGCAATAGGCCTTAGCCAATGGCTCCGGTTCCCGCTCCGAGGGCTTGAGAGCCTGTCGGGGCGAAACACATGACCGGCGAGCTGGCAGTCCCGCGGGGCGATTACGGTGAGCGGTGCGCTTCATGAACGCGATTCCAGCGAATGATGCTCACGCGGTCGAGACCCGAAAAACTACGAGATTTTCAACAGCATCTCGACCAGGGGGACGGACATCGACGTCATGCGATGACAATGCGCACAGGTGAAGCGCAGCCACTTCGGGTCGTCCTGGTCACGCTCGACGGCATTGGATCGCGGTGGAGGGTCAACCCAACGCTTGCCCTCGCGGAGGCGCCGCCGGGCTTCGGCGACGGAGATCGAACGTTCTCTGGCCAGAGCGACGAGCGCGTGCTCGCTGGGCGTGCCGCCAGGCGTGCCGGACAACTCTTTTCGCAGTTGGTCGTATCGCATCCGAAATAGACGGAACGCCTCCCGCCTCTCGATCAGGTCGCTTAACGCCTGATGCAAGGACTCGGATCGATGCGATACCTGCTTCGGCCTACCTCGAGGCCGAGGAGCACGGAGCTCCACAATGCATGCGAGGTAGTCTGCAACCATAGGCGGTGGAGCACTGCCCCTGCGCAACAGGGCGGCCAAGCGCTCGGGCTCGCCCAGCCGATGTCGAGCTAGCGCTTCCAGCCAGAACGTCGTCTCAATGTCCTTGGGTCTGGATGTGCTTTGAGAAATCAAACCTGCCAAGTCCAGTTGCTCGAAGAAGCCAAGCAACACCGCAAACCGACGTTCTTCCGGCAATTGCTCGATCGATCTGGCGAGTGCTTTCGCCTCCGCATCAGCTTGACTTGGTGCAGGGGGCACAAGGCCCTGCCCACCGCCCTCTCGATCGTCGACCTTCCGAGTTCGCGCCATTGGTTTCGGCCGGTTCCGAGCCGACCCTCAGCAGACGTTGTCGCTCATTGAGCTTGCGGCAAAGTGCGGCCGTCCGGAGAACGCCAATGAACTCTTTCTCAGCGCCTTCAACGGGTTCAGCCTAGAGATATGGGTCTCGCCGGAAATGAACTTGCCCCGCTCTAGGGAAGGCTGTCAGGCTCGTGATAATCAACGTCGGCCAGTCCTGCTTGTCAAGCCTGTAGGCCAGGTAGTCACCCCTCTCGACGCGATCGTTCACTTCTGCGAGAGAGGTGTTTGGGAGAACAAAGCTAGCGAGTTCTCCAGGATTCTGTAAGCGGACGCAGCCATGACTCAGTGATCTGTTGGTCGCCGAGAATCCTGAGGTTTGCAACGTGTCGTGAAGAAAAATGTCATCGTCGTTGTTGAAGGAGAACTTAAAGCGCCCGAGGGCGTTCCATTTACCTGGCCCTTGCCTGAGCTTGGTTTCGCGTGCCAAGTAGCGCCCCCACGCATCTTCCGACTGTCGCTTCGAAACCGAGATGCGACCATCCGAACTTGTGGCGACATACTGGAATCCGCGTTCGGCAAAGTACGTTGGGTCTTTCAGACGGTCCGCCAACTCCTGGACGGCAATCTTCCGTGGAACGTTCCAATACGGGTTCAGCTCGACCTCTTCGATTCGACTGACGATGGGCGGCGTTTGCCTATCCCTCTTTCCAACTACTACACGCATCTCTAGTGAAGGTTGGTACATTGCCCGAAATTTGCGATAGGCGTAGAGCTTGAACTCTGGAATATTGACAAGTACAAGCTTCTCCCCGAGCGTTCTCAGGAGTTTCTGTGCCTTGGCTAGATTCGCCGACAACTGCTGGGAGCGGTCGAACGGAGATACTTCGAGTTCACGAATAGTTGCCGTATCCGCGGCGCCGGTCTTCTTAAGACCATGCCTTTCCTGGAAGCTCGCAAGACCCGCCGCCAGTGCGCCTGGACTGTCTGCCTCCGCCGGCATGTCGCGCAGTAATTGAAGGCGCGCTTGTATGGACTTCGCCTCATCGCCTGTCAATGACGCTTGCGCCGCAATGGTCAGCCGCTTCCGCCAAGCGGGTTGGTGCCCCGGAGTCCCTTCTAACTCCCGATACAGGTCTAGCGCCTGCTGAAAACCAGGGAACACTGCCTCGACGTTCGCATTCGCAATGCTCGCCTTCGACGCAGCATCCACCCCCGCCGGCAGCGTCGCAACTGCCAGCAAGAGATGGCGACGGGAGATCTTCTGTCCATCAGACAAAGCGCCGAATGAAGCCACCGCACTCCTTTCCGCCGTGACAAGGCTGACACGCGATGTTGAGAGGACGGGCGCCTCGAGCAAATCTTCGGCTCACCCTCCGATCGGGCTGATAGCGAGAGCCTTGAAGCTCGGCCCTTTGGGTCGTCGCGGCCGAACCGGCCGCGTTACTTTGCCCCCGACGTCGCGCCGATCAATCCCTTCGTGCCGAACGCACTTCGATAGTCCTGCTTGTAGGCTTTGATCAAGTCACCATACTCCGTTGCTGAGATTTGATTGGTACTCCTTGCGTACTCAGTGCCCACACGGAATGCCTCGAGATGCTTGCGGAACACCGCCGCATCGATGGGGTCCGCGGGAAACGGAAGTGGTTGGTTCGGCGCGACTACTCGGTCGCTCAGAATCTTGCAGAGCGAACTCGAGATGTCCTTGCACTTGTCGTAGATGGATATCGGCTTGGCGACTGTCGCTGAGTCAAAGAGTTTCCCGCTCCATCGCTGATTCGTCGATGGGTCAAACCTGGGATCGGCGCAACGCACGGCCTTGCAAATCGGGGACTTGTTTCCTCCTACGGCGCAGCACGAAGACGTGTCAATGACGGCGGGCGCGTTGCTGGCATTGGTGTCGATCGGCCGGATGTCGACCGGCTTGCACAGTACGAGTGCGCAAATCGGCCCCTTGTGCCCGCCCACCGTACAGCAGCCACTCGTGTCGAAGTCATCCGTCTTTAGCGGAAATGCGGTCCTGAACGACGACGAGGCCGCGGTAGCGCTCTGCCAAGTTATTCTTCCGGCCCTGATGTTGGAGAAGTCGTACTCATCGGCGGCCCATGCGGTGCCGGACATCAGACATGCTGCAAGCAGCAGCGTTGTGCGCTCCATCGTGGTCCCCTTTGACGCTTCCCGGGAGGAAGCGAACCAGCAGATTGTCTGGGTCCAATGCTATGGCGCGATCACAAGTGCGGTCAAGCTTGGATGCTGGTCCGGCAGGCACGCGAGCAGAGACTCGTGTCTCACCTACCCAAACGACCGATCTACCTCATCAATGTTGAGGACGGGCAAACTCGAAGGCGCGAATCCTTAACGTCCCTCGCTCGACGTAGCCGGGCACCTCAATCAACCTGCAGGCTTCCGTGCGAACTCCGGATTGGTACCGGAGCGACGCGATGTCTGGTGAAGTCATGGCATCGACAGTCAGAGTTCGGAGGCCGACTACCTGCAAGCACGACAGATCCTCGCGGTGCTTGATAGTGATAGGGATAGCCCACCCGAAAGGCACCGTCCGTCTTGGTCTGCAATTGGCCGTCCGCTGACCGAGATGGAATCGTCCTGCTGCTTGTGCTTCTTGTCGTGATCGGAGGGGGCGGGTACTACGTTGCCCATCGTCCCACGGTCACGCCGGAGGAACAAGACAAGATCGTCTACGGCCGCCGCGACGAGCGACCGTGGCCGGCTCTGCCCTTCTTCCGACGTGTCCGCGGACCAAGCATCTGACAGACTGCACGCTCCAGCGCTGCCGCAGTCTCGATCTGTTCCCGGGTTGGCGCGTTCGCGAACGCTTGCTTCGCCCTGGCGATCAACTCGTCGCGTACGTAGACGAACCTTCCGGGACTGACCTGAACGCGCTTCATGCCGAAAGTGTGGCATGAATCGCGCGACCCGCTGCGGCTCTTGACGATGTCGCGGTGTCCGATCTCATCAATCTTCCCAATCAATTGGAACAGGAGGCGGTTGAGGTCCTCGCTTTGCGATGCCAACTGCCGAAGGTCGAGCGAATGCAGAGGTCGCGTGCGGCCTCTGCTCTGCTCCCTTAGCCGAACCTGACCAACTCGTTAGGCGACAAAAGGCAGGGGCACCTGCGCGAGAGATGTGCGCTGCCCTGGAGGTGACGTTGTGAGCGAAACCATCTGAAGGCCCGGTACTGTCCCTTCGACGATTCCGAATCGCACAACAACGCGGTCAAAGCGCTCAAAGCGACGGACGTGCGGCTTCTTTCCGCTGTGTCGAGTGTGAACGCTGATCTCCTTCGTCGGAAGGGTGGAACTCTTTGTCGCCGTGACGTTGCGCAGGATCTTCAGCGTCATCTTTCCTCCGAATGCGTGTGGTGCGACCTTCATGGCTTGTTCTATCAAGTGGATTACAAATCTGTTCAGCAGATAGGCCTTGGAGAAGTTGTCGCCACGAATGAAAAGGTGGACCCGGCCCCCGCCCGGTCTGATTGCCGCCGCGATCTTGCCAACTGCATCCGGTTCCAGGGCCAACTGCTGAGCGAAGTCCGCGCACTTGTTGTCGAGAAGCGCCCACTGATTCCTTTCCATGGTCCAGATCCCTTGAAGGCGACTTTGCTGTTCGATAACGGTGAGCCCGGGAATGAGTTCCTGAAGGGCCTTACCTGATGCACCCGTCTGAAGTTGGCTCATCAGTGACAGGGGATGCTCGAAGATGGTGAGCGATCGGAAGACATCCTGGAGAGCCCCATCGCCACCACCGAAGACTGCTGTCTTTTGCGTCTGCACTGCAGGGCTCTTCAGATCGTCGTTGCTCCAAAAGGGCACACCCATGAATCCACCGGGGGTTAGACGAATGTCCTCGATGCCCATTCCTGCCGCCAGCAGGATGTAGTCAGGGTCAAAGCTTTTCGGCTTGTGGTCGCCGAGTGGCCAAGGTGATCCGCTGAACATGACTGCATTGGTGCCAGCGGGATAGAAGACATTCTTCACGTAGTTGCTGACAAAGCTTGCGTCGACATTCATCAGGAACTTCGGCTTCTTACGCGGAGCCTTCCACACGGCGGCCAAATATGCCGTCAGCCACGCACGCACATCTGCGCTGAGAACACTTGAAGGCACGGGATCAGTCCGGGACCAGGTCGGTGTGTCATGGTCCGGCACATCCCACAGCGAAGAGTCGCTCGGGGGGTAGTCTTGATTGCCTGAATGAATCGAAGGCCACTCATACATGAAGGGACCGACCCACCGAGATGCGACCGATGCTTGCAGGGCCATAGGGGCGGGATTGGTATCGACGACAAGTACCTCAATTCCCAAAGCAGCGGCAGCGGCGGCGGCGCTGATTCCCGCGATTCCCGCGCCCACGATAAGAATGCGGTCGCACTTGAGCGTCGACCTCTTGAGATCACGGACCAGGAGTCGGCCGCGGACGATCTGGTCTCGCATGCTCACGTGAACCAGTTGGGACGAAATGTCGAATATGTTTGGGGCGACCTTGAGCGCGAGCATGGACAGGGTGTCAATCATGACTTCACCCGAACTCGGTCAAAGCGCGGTCAACGGCGGCCTCGAAATCTGCTCGGTCGAGTGCGAACAACACAGGGTGCCGTAAGACCTCGCCCAGGTTTCCGCCGCCCTGCCCGTCTGCACCTCCGCCGTCGTCCGGCGGGGGACTTCGCGGTGGAACCGTACCGCGACTGCCAACGGGAGGTTTGCCATGACCATAAGAACCGCCTGCAGCCTCGCTTCGGCCCAGAAGCCATCCGTCCGTCCCTTTGACGACGACACCAAGCTCCGCCAACTCGCTCAGGACACTTTCAACCAGCGCTGTTCCTTGTTGTGGTTCCTTCGGAACAAAGACGCGCCGGCCGCGCGCCTTGTCCAGCATGCGCCAGAGATCAAGGGACGAGGTCTCACCGAACGCGTGGAGGTGACGCAAGAGTCCTACAACGTAGCTCCTAGTTGTCATGCAATGCTCTTAACAGAGTCCTTGTTTGTCGGCCGGCAAGGAAGCCTTCGCCCGCAGTGCCGAGCTGAGTGTCTCGTTCGGTCACCCTCGGAATCCACCAACAGCCCGCGCATGTCGACGTCATATCGATCAAAGGACCGCCAACCAAGCAGCGCTGTCACGTTGGTCGCCAGGCTGAGGATGCGCGGATTGCCGAGATCAAACGCAGGGTCGGCGAAGGGTTCGTCGCTGGTGAAACCGTGACCCTGCGCGACCCGCTTCAGGATGGTCGCGCTGGGCTCGCGCAACTTGTCGTCGTTGAAGTGCGTGTGCTGATTGCGCGCTGCGTAGATCGCGAGACCGATCGGAACGGTGCGGATGTTTCGACCAATGCAGTACCTGGCAGTGTCTGGTTTGATGACTCCTGACCAGTCATTCGGAATCGATGCATTCGTCGAATACATGTCGAGCGCCTTCCCTGCGATCTGAAGTACCGAACCGCACAGGCAGTCGAGCGCAAATGACTCGGCGGTGAACCTTTGCTGTGCCGCCATTGCCGCCGCCAACTGCGGCGCGCGAGCTGCTCGCCACGCGGCGAACTCTGCGTCCAACTCCGGGCCGGGGAGTCGGCCACTCACGAACGTCACGTCCCTGATCTCCCTAAGGACGTCCAAGTACGAGTCAATGCCATTGAACAGATGGCGCACGGCGCTTTCGGTTCGGGCGAAGTATTGGGAGGCAGTTTGCATGTTCGATCGATGTGGCGGATGGCAAAGCCCCAGAGCGGGACTGGCAGCGCGTCAAGTGGTAGCTAGAGCCTTCTTGCCTGCGATGTGGCGTGATGGGTTAGGGCAGCATCGTGCCGCCGTTCTCTTCGACTGCCGCCCGCACGAGTTCGCGGACTCCGCGCATGAATTCAATGGCCGGGGCCGTGTTGACCGTGCCGGGGACAGGCGCCGCCAACTCATAGATGCCGCGAATATCGACGGCTCGCCGCGCTGCTGATCCCTTGCCTTTGTGCTCCAGGCCGCGCCGCCAGTCCGTCAGGTGTTCGTCGATCAGGCGTTGCAGCGCAAGCTGATGCAGCCGGCTGAACACGACCTGGCGGATCGGCGCGATTGCCTGCTGCGCCTCATCGGCATCGACAGGCGATCGGGACCAGCCGATCGGGTTGTCGAGGAAATTCGCGACCTCTTCGATGATGCGGCCGACCAGATCGGCAACCGGCCGCAGCGAGTCGTACTCGACCCCGGTCTCGTTCGAAATCTTTCGGTTGAGCGCTTTGATGCGGGTCCAGTGCTCTGCCGGCAGCGTGGCGCCGATCGACAAGCCCAGCCGTGCCACCCATGCCTTCTGGAAGCTGTCCGCGGCGCGCTGCACGGCAAAGCCGAGCCCGGAGGCGTCGTATTGAGGCTTGGCATCGGGCACCGGGGGCGGCTCGACCAGTTTCTCGACGAACGCGATCAGCTTGTTGAGCTGCGACTTCACACCGGGCGGCAACTTCGTGCTCGGCCCGTCGAGCGCGCCCAGCATGAAGCTCTGGTCGTCAATCGTCCGCTCCATAGCGGCCACGATCGGGGCGTTCAACACCTCCTTCAGCTTGGAGAGGTAGTTGTGAACGGAGGCCAGCACGTGCGCGCGCTTGTCGGTGAAGGTCGGCAGGTTGAGGCCCTTGACCTGGTCGAAGTGCGTGAAGGCGAGCAGGAGCTTGTTGTAGTTGCCGCTGGACGCGACGGCGCGCAGGACCGACTGGGCCGCCGCTTGTACCGGCTGCTCGGCGTTGTCCACCAGCAGGATGGCATCGACTTCCGAAAAGCGGCGCGTGATGTGCGTCGTCACGCTCGTTGACGAGTCCGGCGTGTGGCCGAGGCCCTGGCCGTCAAGTAGCACAACCTTGGCCTGATGGTCCGTGAACGTGGGGAAGAGGGGCCCAATGACGCGGATGCCATCCACCAGCGGCGTCAGTAGCTTGCCGAACGACGGCGCGAAGTTGCTCGAAAACCAGCGCACCTGCTTGAGGAACTCGGTCCGGTCATTCGTGCTGTACGTCCACATGAGCGGCCACTTCGAGCTGGCGCTGCGGTAGGTCCGCTCGCCGCTCTGCATCGCATCGAATCGTTGCAGCGCTTCGTCGATCACGTCGTGGACGATGTCGTGAAACTGCTCGTCAGCAAACAGCTCGCTCTGGAAGATTTCAAGGGCCGCTTCGCGGTCTTCGGCGCTTGCGGAGTGCGGATCGGGGAGTAACTCCTTGCTGATCGCCTCGGCCTTCGATGCGGAAAGCTTCGTGATGCGGCCAACATAGTCCACCAGTCGCGCTTGCAGCGCTTCGGCGTCGGCGCCGGAGACCGCTTCGTCGCTGCTCGCAGCCGCCGTGGCCGCCTGGTCGGGCTCGCCGAAATCCCATTCGTCTGCGGCCGGCTCGGCGGGCAGATTCTTGCGCCATGAACCCAGCAGGTAGCTCAGGCGAAAGCGCTGATCCGGGTGATGCAGGAAGCGATCCGCCACCTTGTCGTCGGGCAGCTTGTCCCAGACGGCGGCGCAGGCGTTGAGCACGCAGTCTTCGACGTTTGCCTGGATGACCGTCTCGGAGAAGAAAGTCACCGCTGCCCGGAATTCGCCGGCGGCCGGAATCACTTCGATGTCCGATACCGTGGTCTTGGCCGTCGAGGTTGATGGGAAACGATCCAGCTCTGGGTCCGAACCAATCAGGTGGCGCAGCAGCGAGGTCTTGCCAGCGCCCGTGGTGCCAACGAACAGTGTCCTGGCATAGCCCTCGGCCTTGCCGGGCAGTGGGATGACGCCGTTGCGGGTTTCAAAGGAGTCGGCGAGGCCGGCCTGGATGCCGTCATAGAACGCATCGACGATGCGCTGGTCGAAAGCCTGGAGCGCCTCGTGATGCTTTGCTGCCGTCCACCAGACTTCGTCCTGGAGCAGCTGGTTCATCTGGGCGACGAGAGCCTCGGCCTTGTCCTTGTCATCGGTGCCCAAGCCGCGACGCATCTTCAGGCCGGGCTTGCCCTTCGAGTCGAGCTTCAGGGGGTGCCGGAAGCTGACGCTGAATCCCGGCCTGCCGGGCGTCGTCGAGAGAGAAGCGATGTAGGCCATGATCCGCGCTCCTGTTGTTCCATGTTGTACCGGAATGCACTTTAGACATGCGTGAACTCGTTGTCAAGCGAGTTGGAACATCGTGGAACAACAATCTCAACGAGGCCTTCGTCGATCGGCGAGCGCTAACCTTTCTACCGGGCCTTGAACCCGAGACGACCAGTCGACACATTGACGTTTACCTCAAGACCGAGTGGGACTTCTGGGGCGCCCTGTGGATTGCCACGGCCAATCAGTTGAACACCACGTGCCGCAAGCAAAGGCCCAGGGTGGAGGAGATCCCTTCAACTCGGCGATCGCAACCTGGTCGCGGTCTAGACCCGTTCAAACTGACATGAACTATGTAGCGGCCGGCGACAGCTGACAGCGAGTTCGAAGGGGGTCGTTTGACATGAGGATTTTCCGAGGATATTCTGAGGGTGTTCGCGTGGCAGCTGCCGCGCGCACCGAGTCCATAGCAACCGGGGCGAGAGCGACCCACGGACCTTGACGACTCGCCTCTGTACTTGATCAAGGAGAAACGAAATGGCAACTGCGAAGAACGGCCGCTGGCGACGGCTAATCTATTGTTGGAGTGCATATGCGTTTTCAGGTCAAGGTCGGACACGAGTTCGAGAGCGAAGTCGTGATCACGTTAGAGGTTGATCAGAAACCCAAACCTCAAACCACTTATAGGAAGGTCGTAGCCGTCGCTGCCGGCGTAGTTGTCGTTGGCACCGTCATTGCCTCGGCGCTTTATGGCGCGGCAACGGGTGACTACTCGACGCTTCGAGCCATTGCTGAGACTGGGCGCGATGCCCTCAGCGCGGCAGCAGGGATGCTGACAAAGAGCAAATGAGTGCAATCAAGCGAGTTCAGTTGGACTTGCCAGAGAAGGCGCTGGCTCGTCTGCAAGATCTGAAGGTGAAGACTGAGGCGTCCTCATACGCTGAAGTCATCAAGAACGCCTTGCGTCTATACGAAGCAGTCATAGCCGAAGCCGAACAAGGAAACAGCTTCCTCGTTCGTGAAAGAAGCGGTGCAACCAAAGAGTACGTCGTGTTCTGAGGCGCTACGACATTAGGGTTCCCGCCGACAGCTGGCGCAGGTCGATCTTGAGTGGCGACGATGTGACGTTAGCGCGCCACGAGGCCTTCAGGGGAGCCTCATAGGAGACGTAGCCAGGCTGACGGCCTTGCTACGCGTCAGTCTTTCCTCTTGCGCGCGCAGATCGCTTGTGCGCCGACTTACGGTCTTTGGCCGCGCTGGCGCAGGCCGAAACATTCACAACGCAAATCTCTGGCTGTGGACCCGTCAGCGAAGCACTTCGAATGGTGGCGGCTAGGTCACGCAATCTCTGCACGACCGATTCGAAGCTCAAGTAAGTGCCGTCAGGCAACTCCCAGCCGTTCGGACGAGGAATCTGGTGAACGAGCAGCAGAACCCCGTAGCGGCCATCTCGCGCGCGCAAATACTGGCCGCAAAGTTGTATCACCAATGCGTCCTCGAGCTCTTTCAATGTCCAGCTTTCGGCGACCTTGATCTCCACGGCGACCGCCGCATCGCTCGCCTTCGCCGTGAACCGAAGATCCGGTTCCTTCTCATCCGCCACATGTGCTTCGCGTTCGACCGAATAGGCGCCGACGCGGAGGTGCCACAGGCGATCCGCCAACCAGTTCTGCACGGCCGGCTCGTTGGGCAACGCGCTCAGCGTTGTTCCTTGCTGAAAGTCCCCGTGGATGAGGTCGTGCTCCAGGTCTTCCAACCGCTGTAGTACGACGAGCTGCAACTCCCGCTCCGTAACCGGCGGTCGCTCAAACCGGTCTTCAACCAGGCGCGCTTCATCCGCTGTCCACGCGGTGTGCTCCGCATCTTCGGCCGCACGGTCGTATGCCAAGGCGCGCAGGCGCGATGCTGGTATCGGAAACTCGGGTGTGTCTATCAATCGCAGGATTGCCTTGAACGTCGCGGCCCCGGGCCTGCTGACCAACGTCTTGAACGCCGCAGATCGCGCCTCTTGCGCCTCGTCTCGTTCGTCTGGCGAGTACACGCCCTTGTTGGCGCGATCACGGTCTTCCTCTATTCGAACGACGCGGTAGGCCAACAGCACGAGGCGTTCCAATGTCGCCAGGTCGAGGGCTCCAGCCGAAGGTTCCGAGCGCGACCAGCGCGAGCCGAATATCTGCGGTAGAACGCGTTCGACAAGAGCTGTCTTCTCGGTCTCGCCAAGCCGATCGAGCTTCGCTACCAGTGCGTCCGTCGCGCCGTGTGCGTTAATCGCGTAGGCCGCACCAAGGTATTGCGCGCTGACCTGAGGGTCGTCGATGCGCTGAAACCTGTCGAGGACCATCGTGTAGAAGCCGACCTTGTCGCCTTCGGACAGGCCGCGCATGAGAATGGGCAACAACGGCCGCAACGCGAGCTGGTTCAAGTCAGAGCGAGCCAGCAGGTCGCGCCATAGGGAGGGGGCCATCAACCGAGCAAGATCCTCGGCGCCGCGGTTGATGTCCTCCAGTGTCTGGTAGTGAACGCCCGGTGTTGAATTGTCGAGGTCACTCGCCGCCTCCTGAGCCAGCACCTGTTCCACAGCCGTTGGCCACACCGCCGCCAGTGCCCCAATCCAGTCGGGAAAGCCATTGATCTCCAGAGTCGCGTACTCAGCGGCGCGAATTGCCTGCTCCTCGGTCAAGTGCGATGCCCAGTTCGGTCGCAATGCTGCTTCGATAGAAACGCCCGCGATGCACATGCAATCGATCATGCCGATCTGGTTGCGCTCGTTCGGCGGGCGGGCGCTGCGCAGCGTCGGCTTCCAAGTCCGCCAAATCTCGGAAAGCCTATCGGCAAACGCCGCCGCGACTTCCTGTCCGGCGATCTCGGCGATGGGAGCGACGGTAGCGATTGCGTACTGCGAATTGCCTCGAACGGCCTGACGCAGCAGTTGCCATAGATCGTAGATCCGACCGTCCACGGTATTTGGCGCCGTGGGCAAGAGCTTCTGCAGCTTCACCGGATCGGCGCGCATCTCGGTGACGAAGTCGACCCAGGACTGCTCGCGCTCGGCCTGTGCTTGCTCGCCTACGCGCATGGACTCCGCCAGCCTTTCCTCGCTTTTGATCTCCTCTGCTGATTTGACACGCGGCATCATCCACTCGGCATAGGCCGCTTGCATGTCGCTGTCAGTGGCTGCCACAGCGGCGATGCGCGCCTTCATTGCCTCGTCTTGTTGCCCTTCGTTGGCCCAGAGGCTGAGCGCCGCATTGACTGCTAGCTGGCGTTCCGTAGCGCGATCTCTGTCGGGAGCATCGGCCAGCAGCCAATTGATGTCGTCGAGCACCAGTCCCGGCGGCCAGCCGAGAAACTCCATCTGGAATGTATGCAGCAGTGGCCGACCAGTGAGCGTCTTGTGGCTGCCGAGGCGGTCAGCAGCTCGCCAGAAAGCTGCACGTCGACGCTCCGGTGTTCGGTGCAGTTGCTCAACAGCGTCGCGCCCCTTCTTGAGCCGCCGTTGTGTCCTATCGAAGCGCCGGTCGCCGATGCGCAGCAACGCGTCGATCGCCGCATCGGGTGCGACGTTCGGCGGCGACAGTTCGAGCAGTTTCTCCGCGGCGCCCGCGAGCGTCGTCGCATACTGCGCGTCTCTCGATGAATCGTCGTCGGTGTCTGGATCGTGCGGTTCTGCTCCGAGATGGCCCAACAGCCCCTCTATCAAACGGGTTAGGTCTGCGGCACTCCTTGGCCTTGCGGCGAGTTCGGCACCGTTCCAGTCCAGGTTGAAGCCGCCACCTTCACCGCCGCCCAGTTGGATCGTTGCGAGGACGGTGAGCAGGTCGTCGATGCCAAGCACGCGCGGAAACAACTCGTCGACAGCTACCCAGACGACGGCCGTCGGGATCGATGCGCAGTTCTGCTTGATGTAGCTGGCGTAGTCCAACTGCTGACGATCATCGCCGACCGCGAGCAGTGCTCGGCCTGCAGTGATTGCGGTATGGAGGTCTTGATATTCGCCGAACGATGCGGCTTCCGCCAGGTCCGCGCACTCCTTGAGTTCGCCTAGCCAGATCAACCTAAGAACGAACCGGCGAATGTCGAGATTGCCTTTGTCAGTCTCCCAGATGGCGCGTAGCGCGTGTGCGATGTCCGGCTGGGCAAACCGCGCCAAGCTGTCGTTGTCCAGCAATGGGATTTCCTCATCCCGGCGCATCCGCTCGATCAGCGCCGTCAGCACCGCCAGGCGCGTCGAGGTTCGCAGACCTGCAGGGTCACCTGCGGTGAAGAGCAGAAAGGGCAGACGCCGAATGACCTCGATCGCCACGCTCTCGTCCCAAAGGCTCAGCCAAGCCGCTGTTTCAAGCATGGACGGCTTGATCAGCTCGATCTCGTAGTTTCGAGAAAACAGCAGGTCGTGCAGGCGTCGCTGTGGCAGGTTGGCTTGCCGCAGCCGTTGCAGCCAACGCGCAGCCAGATAGGCCCGTACCACACCCTCGTTGTCGTTGTGCAACCTAGCACGGCCGAAGGTGGCAGGGTCGAACGCCGGGCGTGTCAGCAGCTGCAGGCGGTCTTCGTTTGACCAGTCAGGCAACACGGCGTCGATCTTGACCGTCGTTCGCGCGTCTTCGACGGGCGCATCCTTGTCCGGTATCGCAATGGTTGTCTGACGGCCGAACACAAGCGCTGCCCCGATCCGCTCGAGCCCGCGTTGTGCACGTTCTGCGTCCAAGCGATCACGGCGGGCACGGTCTGGATCGTTCTCCTGCACGCGCTCACCCAGGCTGGCCTCAATCATCTCGGTGAAACTGCCGAGCCGGCCGTGGCTGCGCCAGTAACGCACGATCCAGTCAAGGTCCAACGGCCGCCGCGCGAATTCCCACATGTTTCCCGCCTCAATGGCAGCGATGAGGACGTCCAGGTCTGGGGCATTCTTGGAGGCGGCATATGTCCGCACCCTGTCAGCATCGAGCGGGGCCATCACGACGATCACGGGCGTCTCTGCCGGCGCTGGCTCCGGCGGCTTTTCATGGCGCAGCACGCGGCGGATCAGCGTTTCGAGCGGGGGGACGGGCTCGGCCAGGTTCTCACGCGGCAGTGGCAGCTCCTCGTTCAGCCGGCGTGCGTCGCGGGCGAACTCCCAATCCGTATGTCGGCCCGAGAGCACGACATGAGCGCGGCCCTCATTGCCAACGACCCCATCGGCGATTTGCCGAAGCGCTCGTTCTAGGCGGATGTTGTCGAGCTTCGCTTCGTCAATGGAGTCGATGAAGAACGATCCCGGCTCAGCGCTCTTGCGCCAAGCGTCCAGTCGTTGCCGGTCGGCAGGCCTGAGGGCTTTGTCGAGCCCGTCGCGACCAACATCTTGGACGGTCGCGTAGAAGGCGAATTTGCCCGAGGCCGTTTGCAGGCGTGCTTGCTCTCTCAGCTCTTCGGTTTTGCCGCTGCCAGCCTCAGCCAGGATGACGACACGACGCTTGGCGAGTAGGTCGGGCCATCCAAGCATGCCATCCGAAAGGCCGGCTGCGGCCCGGTATCGCAAATGGGCAAGCCCATCGGCATCCTCGCGCCATTCGTAGAACCGGCGATCAAGCGGAACCGTGGTCACTTCTCAGCTGGCTCCGATAATCCATTCGGGGAGTTGTCCGAGCCTTTACGGCTCAGATCGTTGCTGGGCGAGGGTCTACTACCCGCACGAAAATTCTAGGCGAGACTGCCGATCGGAGATTGGAACTCTTACCGCGCAAGCTGCCGCTGACTGAATGCACCCGTAGGATCGCCCCCGCTGCGGAGCCCGCAATCGGGTTCAGCGAACAGCAGGCGAGGCGCCGACAAGGTCAGGGGCGCCGACCAGAATCGTATAGTGCACGGCATGCACGTTGCGCGGCTCTTGTTTGTGGCGACAGTTGAGGAATCGCACAGGCTCGTTTGCCAAGCACCTGGTTGCGGCCGGGGCATCGCCAAGGCTGTCCATGTCATCCGAGATCAGACTGGCGCCGTCCGCGTCGTCGGTTCGGGATGTTTTGCGAAGCTGTCTGGCCATGAGCAGGCCACCGAGCACGGTGCAACGATTCCAGGATTCGACGGCCGGCGGTTGACCATGGAAGAGCGTGCGTTGATGGTCGCCGATACGACCGCCTTCGTCGCCCGAGTCGAGGCCCGCTTGCGAGCGGAGAGAGAAGCTGCCCAACAGGCCGAGGAGAGAATGCGGGCCGAGGCCCGGGGGTTGCGCGAGCAACCGGCAACATCTTGGCTATCAGGCCGGCAATCGTACAAAGAATGGAAGCGACCGAAGAGCAGCGGGCCCGAAGACATGCGCCCCGGCGAACGGGCGCATGCGCGCGAACAGCTGGCGCGATTCCGTACGCAGCAGGCCCGGGAGGCGGCGCGACTTGCCATGCAGCGCAGGCCTGAACTTTTGGCCCACTCGCTGGACGTGGTTGCCGACGCGATGGCGAAGGCGAAAACGGAGTACCTTGAGCGCGGCCTCCGCATGGATGCGCCCGACGCTCGGAGCGCCATTGAATCTGCTGCTGTTGCGGCACTTGCAAAGCTTTCCCGAAGAAGCTTCTCTTGATAGAGATCGCTTTGTTGCAGCTGCGATCTTGAAGCCGCACTGGGCCGGATGCGGCTGCGGATGCTCGTACTACGGCGCAGCACGCTGTCATCGTCAAGGTCGCACTTGAGCTCGCAAAGAGGAGGCGTGCGATGATCGACTGGCAGGGTAGTCATTCGCTCGCCTACATTGTCGAGGTACGACGGCTGTCGCGTGAGCCTTAACCCTCTCCAGGAACATGAATGAGGATGCTGCCGAACATGACCGGGAGTCATGACGAACGCCTCGCGGATGCCCGGTTCCAGGTCCGTGTGTGGCGGCGCTCGCCGCTCCGGGCTTCCATCGAGCGGTCGTCTTCCGGCAAGCTTCGCCTACCTCCAGCCGCCGCTCATGTCCAACGTTAGAGCAACTACATGCCTGGCCGATCGTTAGCGCGAATGAGCCTTCAAGACCTTCGCCGGCTCGGCGAGTTGGCAACAGCTGATCGGATGGCTCTCTTTCGCCGCAAGCCAGAGACTGCTCGCCTTTACGCACGTGGCGTCTTTGCCGTAGCTCTTTGCCAGGGAGCTGCGCTTCACTTTCTTGATGGCAAGAACGGAGTCAAGGACTTCGATGTATGGACCTTCTATCGCGCAAGGTCCCAGCGGCCGTTCCCATATCGACGTAGAGGCGTTGCTGACTTCGGCAGCCCGAAGTTCGGGACATCAGACGACAAGCCACACTTCATTGGCCGCCGGGTCGACTTCATGGGCCGCTCCCTCGACAGTCGCAGCTTCAATGACCCTGTGGCAGTGCTACGCAACTACTTGCGCGGAGCCCGCACCAAGTCAGCCCGGCTACTCGCTCAGAAGCCTGTGGTGCTCATTGAACCTCTTTCCCAACTTGGCACAGTCGTCTGGCCGGTACCAAGCTCTAACCTATTCATCGAGGGGACGCTTTCCAGCGTGCTCCGCACGCCGCCAGCCGCCGCTGAAGTCAAACGCTAGAGCGCTCAGCGGATGAACACGAGAGGCGCGTGGCCGGTGGAGAAGCGCTCTAACCCTTCCATCGAGGGAATGGCCACAAGCAAGCTTCGCTTGCTTGTGGCCGCTTCTCATGTCAAACGTTTGGCCTCGTAGCCCCGACGATGCGCAATCGAACCGCCGTCAAATCCATCGTTGGCCGCTTCGCCATCAATCCCGATGATGAGGCCGGCGACCTCGCCTATCTCACACCACTCGACGAACGTGCGTGACCTATTCAGGGGCTTCTCAATCGTCTACGTAAGCGGCTGCCCACCACTCACAGTCACACCGCAGGAACAGGACAAGATCGTTTTCGAAGGCCGCGACGGGGCACCCTAGCGGGCTCTGCCCTTCCTCCGACGTGTTCGCGGACCAAGCATCCGACCGATCGCTGGTTCCAACGCCGCCGCAGTCTCGATCTGTTCCCGGGTTGGCGCGTTTGCGAACGCTCGCTTCACCTTGTCGATCAACTCGTCGGGCACGTTGACGAACCTTCCTGGACTGACCTGGACACGCTTCATGGCCAAAGTTTGACAGAACGGCCCGCGATCGTCGCGTGTCAACAGCAGGTAATACTCGTGGTCGTCGTTCCACCCAGACGCCTTGGCCCCGATTGCTAGGGGCTAAAGCGTCTAGCGTCAACGCGCCTTCGACGACAGATCAACGCTCGCAATGTCGTCTTGTCGACCCCCGACTTCAGATGGTCCACGAAGTCTCAGGACGCAGTACGAGGTTCTCGTGTTTGATCTTCAAGTCAGCAGCCTTCCGTCGTTCAACGAACTTCGCGCAGTTGAGCACGTCTACGATTCTCGATGTCGGTAGCGCGAATGTCATGCCGCTCGGGCCAACAAGGACGGACTTTCCGCTCGGGCTCTCCACCGTCATTTCATCGGTGAACTGACCACAATGGATGCCAAGCAATTTGACGATCGGTTCATGGATCGGCAGTTCAATCCTCTCAACCCCGCCGTCACGGTCGTGAAAGATCTTGCCACCCAATTTCTGTCCGATCACAGAACCCATCGTTCGGTAGGCAAACACCGGAGAGCCAGAAAATCCGGTGCGCGAATGCATGTCCAGCAGATAGTACCGAGTGGCTGCATCGCCATTCGCTGTGTCATCAAGATGTGTGGGCCGGACGCTGATGTTCCCAAAGCGAGCGGCTGGCTGGTTCGTCTGCTCGCCACCGAGGTCGATGAACCGGCCGAGCATAAACACATCTTCGCCGATCTCGAAGAAGTGCTCCCAGCCTCGAACCAGGAAGTCGGTCGGGTCCAAGCATCTGACTTTGTGGAACCCTTGGCGTAACTCGATCGAAGCGACTGCTACATCGCCTCCGTCCGGTATGAACTCCCAGTCGGAGCTATCGAACGTGATCACATCAGTTCCACCATCCCCTTCAGTTGTGTTGATGCGCACAACCGAGAAGCCGTCTCGGACCGCAACATGCCAGTTCGATACGACGTATGTGTGTGGGTGGTTCATGTGCGTCTTTGAGGGAACGCTGATCAAGAAGCCCGAGCCTCCGAACTCCTTGCCTTCTCGCGCTGACTGCTCATCCTTGTACAGGTAGACGACACCGTCCAAGAAGTACTGCGGGATTGCTGGCATAGCAGGCCCCTATGCGGCGAACTCAAGGTTCAAGTGCTTGCAGGGGCCTTCGAGGCCAGGGAAGAGGCTTCGTGGACTTATTCCCATGTGAGAAGAGCTGTTCAGGATAAGTGCGCGCGCATCACGTCTTACGACATCTCAGTCATGTGCTTGCTGATCGTCGTTTCTAGCGGCACGAACATCTTTGATTGAACGGAGCCCCCGACGCATTGACCTGTTCATCACGGCAAGACGTCTTGGAGATACGCCTGAAGGTTCTCGCTCGGTATGTTCAATGAACTGTTCCCAAGGGATCATCGGGCCGCGCCGCCGCATGCATCGCATCGACGTATCGCCGCCAATCCTGGGTGCTCTCACGGATGATCAGGTCATCGGCGAATCGACTTAGCAGGTTGATGCTGGATTGCACCTGCGACGAGACACCAGTCACCACGACGTATCGCAGCAAGTCTGCGGCTCCGACACGATTTTGCGCCTGCAGAAGCAAGAGAGTCTTGGCCTGTGCTTCGGTGCGCTTTGTTGACGCCGCAGCAGTTCTGAAGTCGACGGTCTCTGTGATGTGAAGTTTGCCGTTCCGGAGTGCGAACTCGGCAAACAGTCCGACATCAGGATCGATTGGGAAATTCGGCACAACCAGGTGCCTCGAGATGTCCGTAGGCTTGCTGCCTAGGATCCTCGCCTGCGCGAAGACACGCCTGAGCTCTGTGTGAAGTCGACTCGTCCGAGGCTCCTTCAAACGCCGCGGAGTTGGGGCGCGGACAAGATCGCGTTCGAGCTCTTCGATGATCGACTCGGGGGTGCGACCAGTGCGCTCCAGCATTCCTGTCGAACTCAACGACAACATGCCACCCGGCCCAAATCGAGAGGTGATGTCGTCGATCGGAACGTTTCGCTCCCACAAGTTCGCAAGGACACCTCGGAGTCGCTCTGCCTGGTCATATATGTTGGCGATTGGAAAGTTCGGGTCCAGTGCCAAAACCTTCCCCAGACTGGCGCCCAATGAAATGCGAGGGCCGTCATCGGCAAAGAGGACGACGCCAACGTTGACCACTTCTTGTCGATGCATGTCGGGCTGATACCGAATGATCGAGAAGTACAGCACGCGCTTCTTCACAGCACCGTCCTGATCCATTTGATTCGTGAGCGCCACTGCGGTGAATACCACCAATTGATCAAGTCGATCGACAGTTGCCGCTCGACCCATCCCGTCGGCAGCGATTCGACGATGCTACGCCATGCCGCCTTTGGCATGGCCTGCAGAGCCTCCCATGCTTCGACCGCTTCAGGTGACGTGACAACGTTCGCCGCACACGCCTCTGCGTAGAACGGCCCACTGTTGTCCCGATCGGGAGGGATCATCACCCGACCAGATCCGAATGCCGGCGTAGGAAGCGGCCAGCAATTGAACCATGCGCGGGAGAAGTCGATCGGACGCAGGAGCTTGCCTCCACCTGCTTCGGTGACAAGCCACTGTCTGTAGTACCTGTCCGAGTTGGCAACGAACAGATCAAGCACGTAGGTGCCGCTCACCACGTGCGGGTTGTCGGTGGAGGGTCTCGATGAAGGGTAGTACTCGCGCTCGAGAACATACCCCTCGATCCGCGAACCAATGGCGTCCCGGCCGTCCGGCATGACGCAATGCTCCCACGCCGGCACGGGCAAATGCATGCAGTGCGCTAGACCATGACATATCCATTCCGTTGCCGGTAGCAACGGATGCCACGGCAGCGCGGTCTTCAGCAGGTACCGTTGCCCGCTCTTCGACATACCCACGCCGTGAGAGTCGGCCGACGCGAGTTTCGGGTCGACGCGTGAAATCTCTTGCGGAATGAGGCTTTGCTGGATCATTCCCCCGACGGCGGAATGCTGGCCGCCCACGGCTACTGAGGTGCACGATCTTACGCAACACTTGTCGCCGCTGGGCCCCTCGATCATGGGTATGCGCAACCGACTCTTTCCCCGCTCATCCCGTTCACCGCGGAGACCATGCCCGGCTCCGCTGCGTCGGGAGCTGGGCTCGGCGGCCCGTCTACGCACAGTGGGTTGCGTAGGGGCGAGGATTGCAGCGGAGAACAATCGCGCTCATACGGCCTTCCTTCGGCGACGCCCGACATCAGGGAATCCAACGTCGTCCATCATTGCCTGACCGCCATGGATTCTTCCCTGGAGGCTTGTTCAGCGCCTGCCCGCAGGCAGTCAGGGCACGCGAGCAACTGCAGTAGAGCAGTTGTCGCACAGCCTTAACAGAAGCCGGCATTCGGGTTGGCCGCCTGAAGGTCCGCTCCTGGCCCGACGCGCGTCCGGTCGTCAACGGTTGATCACCGAGCCGACGGGTCTGGTCTGGTTCTCTCGGTAGTCCTTGTCCGTTCGGCGCTTTCCCCTTTGCCAAAGCTTTCTGCGCTCGCGCTGACAAGCAGGCTGGGAGCAATAGGCCTGAGCCGGAACCTGGGGCAAGGAGCGGAACTGGTCTCCGCAGGCGAGGCATCGTTTGAGTCCCATGAGGACCTCCCGCGCAAGTCGAGTTCGCGCATGGAGACCCGCGACCCATTGGCGTCGACCAACCGCGTGTCTGAAGCCTTTCCCCGAATGGGATTGCGCATTTGGTCTCGCTTCATTGCGGCCGCGCAGGGGCGCCTGAGGCTAGAGTCTTGCTCCTTCGGGGTCATTACCTAACAGATAGAGTCATGGACAGCCGCGTTTTCTGGCTCAAACCCTCTCGCTCAATGGCAGACATGCCGGAATTCCCGGCGCAAATGCCGATGGCCAATCTTTCCAAGGGCATTGAGACCTGCGCAGTGCTGGACCTGAACATCCTCAACACTTTCCGCAAGCATCTGACCACGCCGCCTGCCGAGCGTAGCGAGGAACTGCGCGCGGACGTCGATGCGATCAAGAAGATCCTGGATGTGCCGGGTATGTATGTGGCAGCCGGGTTTGCTCTAGGTGAAGCCGACGAGGCCTATCTCGACGGCTTGGTCGAGTCCTACGAGGACTTCTTCGCCACCGAGCTTCCGACTTATGCGGATGCACCCAACGCAATCGCGCCTGGGCGGGACCGGCGGCGCTCTCGCAAGTACAAGTCGCTGCCGGCGGACGACCGGCAGTTTCTGTCCTCAAGCTACCTGGCCCTGCTCAAGGTCCACGAGATCCTGGTGACCCGGCCCACCGCCTCGGCTGAGGCCATGTTCGACGACTACCTCGAGTACATGGACCGCGTAGCCGACCTCGTCCCGGGAGTGGAGACCGAAGTCGCCAAGCATTGCTTCTTCAAGGCGCCTGGTGGCAAGCTCGACCCCTTCCTCTCTCGGTCCAAGGCCATCCGCAAGAACTTCGACAAGGGTGGCAAGGGCGAGGTACGCGTCGACCGGGTGCTCAACGGTGCACGTGACATCATGTACCTCCGCAGCGCGGCCACGCAGGATGGCAAACAGCTGGACGGCAGGGTCCAGGACACGTGGCTGCTCACCTCCGACGCCGGCCTGGCTGCTCTGTGCGCATCCATCCATTTCGTGCCCATGGGCGGCGAGCGCGCCAAGTTCACGACCGTAGCCAGGAACCCCAGCCGCGACGTCAATGGCTACTGGCGCTACGTGGACGGGGCCAGCAATCGCCTGCTGGCGGAGCGTGCGCAGGCGCGCCGCGGAGCGCAGGATTTCGTCGACGACGCTTTCATCGCAAGGCTGTCGAAGCTTGCGCTGGAGCTCAACGACCGCTTAACCCGCGTGTCGCAAGCGGGCTAGCCGCTCAGGCCGCTTCCAACAACGCGCCCGTGCTTGGACGCAGGCTTGGCGTGCCTATACATCTTTTCTGGCCGGCGTCGCCGACCCTGGCCTCAGGTCAAAGTCCCAGTGCCATCGTTGGGGCGCACGCCCAAGCTTCCCCTCAATCGCACAGGAGCTCATCATCCGCACGCTCGACTACATTCTCTTCGCCTTGATGTTTGTCCCCATCGCGCCTCTTGGGCTGATGTTCCTCCATGGCCGGAACTTGCCGAAGGCCCGCGGCGACTGCAAGGACTCCAATCCCGTCAACAGGCACTTGCGCCTGATGGATGACCGTCTCAAGGCAAGCTATGGCCCGCGGGGAATCTTCGCCACCGAGGTCTACAGCGGCATCGCGCATGCGCTCTTGCCGAGCGGGCCATTGCTGTTCCTGCACTTCTCGGGTGTTGCTCAGCACTGGTGCCCTGACCTTGTTCGCAGCCTTGAGGTCCTGCTTGGCATGTTCATCGCGGCCTGCGTGCCGTACTACGGCCGCGTCGCCTGGCGTCGGTACAAAAAGGCGTTCAGCGCCGGGAACGCATAGCCCTTGGGTTGCCGGGCCGCTTCCGTGACGGCCAAAACGGGGTGGTCGGGACTGCATGCGTACTTTTCCGCCTAAGAACGCGCGGCAAAACCGGGTGTCGTATGCAGACACTGGACTGGTGCCGTCCTTGACGTTGATGCCCTGTCCAGTGAACTCAGCTCGAACTCGCACTGGAGGTGCGGGTCGGGCGCAAAGAGATCGACCAAGTCTCAATCCAGCGGCCACTGCTCCCGCAACTGCGATAGCCGGGAGGTGAGACGCTGGATTTCGGCGACAGCATTGTTTAGCGCCTCGATCGAGTGCCTGACCTCGCGCTGATCGGGGGAGGTCGGGAGGCCGATGATGTTGACCGCTTCGTTCGTGCGCGGATCGACGCCCCATCGCCCGTGGGCCAGCTCGTTGCGCAGCATACGGATTGCGTGCGTCTGCGCGATCCACAACTCATAGCCTGAGCGCTTGCGCGTACCCGCGACAAACTTTTCGACCACGACCGACGCGAGCATGTCGAGCCGATTGTTGAAGGTCATTTGCTCGACTTTCGGCGTCAATGTCGCCAGCTGCGCACCTCCATCGATCCAGACCAAGCACAGGCCAAGCGACATGTCCAGGCGTGCGAACGCCATCAGCAGCCGCCCAAGCGCCGTCGCGGCGCCAACCTCGAGGTCATCGTGGCGGGCCCAGAGCTCGCCCGCGGTCAATGGTTCGTCCATCACCGCGAATTGTGCCGGTGGCTGGGGGATTGCTGGAGTCAACATTTTTGTTTATGATGCTCGAACCGTACACGCGACGACCTATTACATGTCGCGAGGCGGAGGCAACCATCGCTCGTGAATCCGCACGGCGACTCGGTGCCGCGCTGAACCCGCAACAGCGTCCCAAATCGCGGAGGAGAAAGGTAGCTCTATGAAAAACTGTTCAGCGATGAAAGCAAACCATGAAGACTTCAGAGTTCCGAAAGTACCTTGCCTCTCTGGGAGCGCAGTTCAAAGAGGGCACTAGGCACACGAAGATCTACTTGAACGGACGACAAACTACGCTTCCGCGGCATGAGACCCAGGACTTGGGCGAATCGCTTCGCCACAAAATCCTTCGGCAGCTTGGAGTGAAGCAAAAGGGAAAATGACATGTTGAGTTACCCCGCACGACTGGCGCGGGACGGTGATGGCTTCGTGGTGTCGTTCCCCGACATCCCCGAGGCGCTGACTGGCGCGGAAACGCGCGAAGCGGCGCTCGAAATGGCAGCCGATGCGCTGACCACCGCCATGGATTTTTACTTTGAGGATCGCAGGCCAGTGCCTGCACCTTCGCAACCCAAGCGCGGCCAGGTGCTAGTAGACCTGCCGGTGAGCGTCAGCGCGAAGGTGCTGCTGCTGAACGAGATGCTGGCACAGGGAGTGCGGCCGGCCGAACTCGCGCGACGCATGCATGTGCGCCCGCAAGAGGTTAACCGCATCACGACGCTAGCGCACCCGACGAAGATCGACACGATCTCGCAAGCGCTCGCCGCGATGGGCAGGCGACTCGAACTGCGCATCGCCTGACTACGATGTCCTCCGCCGAACGTCGTCTCACCGCGACGCTCGCGGCAGTCGGCTGCCGTCAGGTCACGACCCCTGCGGCACGTGGTTCCGGTCTGCCGATGCCCGCTCTGCGGCGGCTGCGGACGAGCGACCTGTTTGCCTTGAACTCACGGCCCTCGTCCAGTCGGGACGATAGCGCCATCGAAAGAGTCTTTCGGCACCGATGTCAGGCGAGGCTTGGCGGCCGGTAGAGCTCGTAGTCGGCGACGTCCTCGAGCACCGTGCTGAGCCGCTGAATCGCCTCCTTCACGAACGCAGAAGAAAGGTAAATCGACGTCTTCTTGACCTCATGGTCGTCGGCCACCGCTCTCAGACCGTTCAATGCAGCCATCCTCCGCAAGAGGTCGCTGTCTTCACTGGCAACGAGGCCGCCGGCATGCGCGACTGCATTTCGAACTTGGCCAAGGAGTCGCGCCGACTGCCACGCCGATGTGGTGAAGGGACTTTCAACCCCGACAACCTTCCTCAGATACGTGGATGCACGAACGATGCCGCTGCCATGCATATCTTGGTAGGACAGTGACAGATTTGACCGATGTTGCGCGAGCTCGCAGAGCGCATTCAACGACCGTTCAAAGGCTGCGTAGACGACGAGAAACTGCGCGTTCCATTGCAAGCGGGGGAGGAAGTCCATGAGCAGGTTGTACCGCTCGACGAGCTCGTCTTCGACAACCTCTTCGGACTCAGAGTCGGCATCTGAGCCCTCGCCGTTCAGCTGGCTCCAGGCTGCGTCGAACTCCTTTGCGAACGCGTCCTGAGTCTCCGCAAAGTGGCTTTCCACCAATGCTCGATGCTTCTCCAAGAGACGAAACTCGAACAACGGATACCGATCGATGCCGCGTGCTAGTGCGAAGTCGCTGGGATAGTGGGGTCCTCTGGTGCTACCAAACTCAGTCATCAACGTTCCCCTCATGGGTCGTTCTGCCGTGTCTTGTCCCTTGGCACATCCAGCTCCTCGCGGTCATGACTCTTCGACGATTGCTGTCGGTACACCAGGGTCGTCCTTGTTCCATTTGAAGACCATTGCCACGAGCAAGTCGGACGCGCTGTGGTCGTGCCCGTCTGTTTGAGCGCGAAGCGCCTCCTCCAAGCGATGCACTTCTACTTCTAGGTTGTCATGGACCTCTGAGAGGCACACCTCGTACTCGCCAGCGGACAACGTCACCAAGGCAATCAAGTGCAAGAAACTCATCGTTCTGCCTGCCGGGTTGACTCCTGCAATCGTGCTCTTGCCGATGATCGATCCGGGCGCAAGGATGAAGATTCGCCCACCCTCCATGTCGGGATCAGAAGCGAACCAGCTCAGCGCACCGAGCACCGGCATGCGCTTTGCGAGTACGTAGTCGACCCGCTGGGCAATGTGGTCAGCGACGTTGCGGAGCTTGCGCAACTCGGCAAGCTGCGACGCGAGTTCGAACTCGGCCCTCGTTGGCGGCCCTTCACGATCGAGCCGCGTCGGAAACAAACTGAGCAGGCTTCGGAATCGATCGACGGCATCGACAAAGGTCCACGCGTCAGCGAACGCATGGACCGTCGGTCCATCCTCGTGCCCGTGGCTCGCGATGTGAGCGAGGCAAGCGCAGAGTCGTCGGAAGGCAAGATCCGCGATTTCGACGGCGTGGCGGATGCCGTCGAGATACAGCGCCTGCTTTCGATCAAGACCGTTGGGCAGGAGACGTAGAGGCGAGTCCTTGGCGATCATCGCGCTGAGTATCGCCGTGGCGCCCATCGCGGAAGGTCCCTCCTCTGCAGGAAGCAATCTACCTGCAATCGCAGTTCGATCGGAAAACTCAATCACCCAGACAACTGGATGAATGTACAGTGCTTTGTCTCTGATCAAGGAGACGAACATGCACCACCTCACGGAGGCGCAATGGATCGCCATTGCCGCTCATCGCCTGCAGCACCGCTGGCGCACCATCAATCCCGGCCAACTCGACGACCTGGCCGCTGATCTCTGGCAAGACGAGGCGTTGCGCGCGCTCGACCCGTCAAAAGCCATCGACAGGTGGCTCACGCCGATCTGGACCGGCGATCCAGCGAGGCAGCAGTGAGCGCTGCCCGGCAAGTTGCCGACTCCGGGGCACCGCAGAGCCTCCCGGACGCCGAAGCCTGGGTCGCGCGGTGCACGCGCCATCTGATGACCCTGAACCCGAATAGTCCGCTCGACGGCACCGATTGGGACGACATCGCGGGCGATCTCTTCGAGAGCCTGCAACGGTTGCCGCCGGAGTGGGCTGCATCGACTTACGTCGCACTTGCCAGGGACTAGACCGTGCATGCGCGAGTGCTGGTTCTTCGTCGAGGTGGCATGCTCATTGGTCACAGTATTGACCGGTACTGCACAGGGACGGAGCGACACCAGACGCCCGTGCTGATGAATATGTCGAAGGGAAGCAGCCTGATCATTCGATCGATCATGTCGGCCCCGGGGCACCGGCCAGCTTGGCGAGTTGTACTCACCACACCTTGTCTGCGTCACGGACATCTGGTTCCACGTGCGCGGCTTTGAGAAACACGATGGAGCCGCCGTCATGCAGGAGTGGATCATCTGCCCGTCGGATGCTCACCTCACTGCGAGCCAACAGGACAAGATGTCGGCCCTTCAGGCCACTTCGGCGACGGCGACGATTGCCCCGGGTACGATTGCCTGATGTGCTACTCGGCGCGCATCGAAGCGGACTATCGGAAGTACCTGCGCGAGTACGGCGGCGAGATCACGATCAGGGAGTTCGTCGACCTCTTCTACCGCTGGGCCAAACCCAAGACGAAGCTCTACCTCCCGCGCGGAATGGTCATGGCCTTCCGCGACGAGCCCGAGATCGCGCCGCTGATTGCGGAGCACGACGCCTGGCAGCAGACCGAACTCGAGCAGGATCTCTTCGCGCAGCGCCAGCGCTTGGTCGAGGCTGAGCGCAAGCTGCAGACGAAGGCCACGAAAGCCTCGCTGGAGAGTCAGCGCATCGCGTCATCGAAGATCGAGCGGGCGTTGGGCAAGATGGCCGAGCTGCGGCGCACCGTGCCGGAGGGAGACGACCTGCGCATCTTCCCGCGGCACTATGCGCCAGTGATGCTGATGGAGAACGGTCGTCGCGTCGTCAAGCCGATGCGATACCAGCTGCGCCCCGCAGGCAAGCCTGCGTTCTACGACGACAAGCTCCCTGGGACGTACAACGCGCGCCGCGACAGCCTGGATGGCTACTGGCGTGGTGTCTTCGGCTACACCCACGGGGTCATCATCGCCGACGCCTTCTACGAGAACGTGAACCGCCACCGCACGGAAGGCCGCGAGCTCGAACCCGGCGAGGAGGTCGAGAACATGGTGCTCGAATTCAAGCCGCGCACCGGCGAACGCATGCTGATCGCCTGCCTGTGGTCACATTGGACGGCCCCAGGCGAGCCCGACCTGCTGTCGTTCGCGGCCATCACCGACGACCCGCCACCCGAGGTATTGGCCGCCGGCCACGATCGCTGCGTCATCCCGATCAAGCCTCAACACATCGATGCATGGTTAAATCCCAACCCTGCGAATCTCGACGCGCTGTACGCGATCCTTGACGATCGAGAGCGTCCCTACTACGAGCATCGCCTGGCCGCCTGAAGGCTCACAGCTCGCACTCGACCGCCGCGACGAATCCCTCGACGCACTTCACCATCGGATCGCGCGCAAGCGTTTCGGGATCGTGATGCACCGACGGTGGTGGCCAGTAGTCGCGAGCATTGCCCGTAGCTCACTCATTCGCGATTCGCTTGAGGAGACGCAGATCGGTGGATCCACTGCCCCAACCGATGCTGGTGAGCGCCACCGTGAGTATTTGAAGCGCCTCGCGTAGCCCAGCATGCTCAGGGACCTCGAAGTTTGTCTTCCCAAGGATCTGCCGGCGGGAGTACGGCATTACAACCTCCCAGAGGATGAGGTTCTCAATATAGGTTTCGTCCGTGGTCAGCCCATGCCCGGTTTCATCAGTCTGAAGCACGGCGAAGCATGGCCATCCGTACAGGCCCTTCAGGTCGAACTCCCATCTGTTTGGGAGTGTTCTTCGTATGTCGTCTACGCGGAATGGCATCGTCATATCCATCGAGGGTACTGCGCTTGCGCAGCCGGAGGTTGCGGACACTCGCAATGGCTCGCGGGACCGGAGAGCGACTATCCGTCAAGGTCCGCTCGCCCCTCGAGTTCCCCTGCCCGTGCGATCGCATGGACACTGCAAAGCACGGCGATCCATCCGCCAATCAATACTTGCTTGCCTGGATCGCCACACTTGACGCATGTCACCGTCGAGCGCTGCGCAGCGGCGCCTAGAAGATCGTCGATCGGGCTCGACGCTCGGCTGGTGAAGGCATGTGCGCCGCCGACGCAACGCCACCCGCACTCTTCGATTGCCCTTGCATGTCGACGTAGAAACGCAGCGCTCCGAACTTCTCCTTAATTTGCAGCACGCGGAAGCCATCGGCTTCCTCATCGCTCAGCACGGCGTTGACGTCACGGCAAAGGTCATCGACAAGGCCCTCCCATCCTAGAGGCACTTGGCTGCGGATGCGCGTTGGCCTCCCGTGGAACAGCCGCGGATACTTCTCAATCAGCTGGCGCAGCTTCTTGCTCTTTTCTTCCACTCCGATTCCTTGCTCATGAACCTACGATGGGTCAGATGCCCGGTCCCGGGGATGCACCAGAAACCAGGCAAAGCACACTCAGGTGGCGCGGCGGCCGTAAGCGCCGTGAGGGAGCTCGCACGTATCCCTCCGTTGTTCCAGGCTGTCACCTGCGCGCCCTTGATGTGCCGCCCAAGAGCCGCCTGTCCGTCGTCGGGTGGCGGCGCAAGCGGTGATCCAGCTCCCGCATGAACGCGACGAAGTCGAGGTCCATCGCTAGGAGCCAGTCGCGAAGCTCGATGACGTCGAGTCGGCGCTCGCCGCGCTCAGTCTTGCTGACGGTCCCCTGGCCACGGCCGAGTCGGTGGGCGAGGTCTGTCTGCCGCAGGCGCACGTCCTCTCGGCTGAGCCGAAGCATGTCCAGGAAGATCTCGTTGTGACGACTGTGCAGCGTCTTTCGCATGGTTGCCTTTCACAGGCACGGTACTCGATGCGGTCGGATATTCGGAATGGGAATGTGTGCCTGAGGCGTCCGCTGGTCCTCTCATCGGAAACTGCTCGATCGAGCGCAAGAATATCTGAGTTTTTTAGTGCTCAGGCTTTGCCTCGATCCAGATGTTTGTCTCACGTCCTTCATTCGAAGTCCCCGCCTTCTCGGGCGAGGACGGGGACAGGCACTGGCGTGCCATGGCGCTATCGTGCAATTTTCCCTGGTTCATCCTCACCTTCGAGCTTGAGGAGCAGGACAGCGGAATGCAGCACAGCACCTGCGTCTGGTGGGAGTCCGATCTCGTCAGGCTTGCGCAGGAGACGTCAAACGGTCGTCTGGTATCTCTGGGATGCATGCTCCCTCCGTGGGCCGGGCGCTCTCCCGGCTCATGGAGCTTCCGGGCGATCCAGAGCGTCTGGCGCGCCACGGACCGCTTGGCTGGTGGCGCTCAAGTCTTGGTCTTCCGGGGTATCGATGGCGAGGAGACATGCGACTTCTACACAGGCCGCGCTCCGCACGCTGGCCTCACGGATAGGCGCCCTCTGTTCTTTGTCGATACGCCACCTGACATGGAGCGCGGGTTGTGACGCCGGCCCCTTCACGACAGGATCCCTTCGCTCTGCTGAGCGCGCGAGAGGCTGCTGCGTTGGCCGATTGCACCGAGGCCGATCTGCGAATGAGAGAGCGTGACGGAGAGTTGTTCTCGTTTCGGGTCGATCGCCAGGACAGCCCTCTCTACATGGCGTTCGAGCTCATGCCACCCTGGGGCGGCTCGATCATGAGTCAACTCCTAGCAGCCATCGGCCCGACCGATGGCGCAAGCGCCCTCACGTTCTTCTGCGGTGTCTCGGACTATCTGGGCGGCCTGTGCGTCGCGGAGCTACTGGTTGGCTGCCGCTCGACTTCGTGGCCAGTTGACGAAGGCGCCGCGGAGGTTTTGGAGTGGCCCCTTGAAGAGCGTGTCGCGCTCGCGCTGAAAGAAGCCGAGAACTTCAGGGCCCGCACGCAGGGTTGGTAGCCTGGGTCCGAGGAGGAGGCCTATGCCCGCTCGATTGACTTATTAATAACGTGGTTTTTTTGGCTATCCCGCGGGACGCTTGGGCTGATGCCCACTCGTCACCGCCCGAAACCCACAGCCGGGAGACCTCGGGGTGCCCGCAGCTTCGACGACCAGATTGCTCGCACCTTTGGCGCTGTCCTTAGGGAGGCCCGGACGGCTTCTGGCCTATCTCAGGAGGATTTCGCTCATATCGCTCAGGTTGAGCGCTCATATTGCAGCCGGATCGAGCTTGGGAAGAGCCAACCAACGTTGTTTATGCTCATGCGCCTTGCGGCTGCTCTGGGGTACGAAGCCTCGTACCTGGTCAAGCTGGTCGAAGACGCGTTGGCCAGTCGCTGAGTGCTGAGTGATCACGAACGAAGGGCGCTCTTCGTTGATCGGAGCTGTGCGAAAGCAGCGACCGACTTCGGGTGGAGGAGATGGGAAGCTGGGCGTCGCCGCTTGCGGCTGGCACGGACAAACCGGAAACCAGGATTCCTGAGGGTCACACTCGCCTCTGCCCGTCAGACGGAGCCCGCAGGGCTCGTAGAGTGCTCCACGTCGCCTGATCCATTCGGCTACTTCCGATGCACCGGTGGAAGTGGCTTGTCCAAGTCATCGATGCTGAAGCCCTTGCCCCGGCAGTGGTAGGCAATCCTGGCCCAACGTTCAAGGTTGGCCTGCTCATATTGTTTGTAGCGTTCCAGCTCTGCCTGGAGACTCTGCAGTCGCTGTTCAAGGAAGTCGTCGGCGCGCGGCCGCTTGACTGGCCGGCCTACTCGCAGAGACTTTTTGGCTTCGCCGAACGCGTTGGCGATCTCGCGCTTGGCGCTCAGCGACTGGCGCCGAAAGCCAGTGACCTTCTCCATCAGCTCCCATGAAAGCTTCGGGCCTCGTTGTCCTTCGCTCCACGCCTGCAGCTCTCTCACCGCATATTGGATATCGGCCGTGCTCATCTTGGGAACGGACTTAGGCATCGCCAGCTGCGCCGCACGAGCCGCCGCAGTCCGCCAGGCAGCGCCGGAGCTGTCTCAGCTTCTCTTCGTTGTGCTTCAACCAGCTGTCCGCACCCCAGGATTCCTCGTCCATCTCGGCCTTGGCGGCTTCGATGGCGACTGCCACCACGGACTCTTCGAATGTGAGCTCCCGGAGCTGAACCGCATCGTCACGCGCCCAGTGGAAGTCGCCGCAGCCGTTCTTGCACGCCATATGATTCGGGCACGGCGAGCCTGAGAAATCATGCAGGCACAGCCCCCCGGGAGTCACGTGCACGGCACGAACCCTGGCCTCCAGATAGGCCTCCTTGCGATTGACGGGCATCCGTGCGGCGATGTCCGCGACTGGGCCAAGCAGACCGCCGTTTTGCAGGTCAGATCGTGCACGCCGCGTCCGATCGGCCTGGGTCATGTGTTGATACGCCCGGTTGTCCTTCGTGTTCCTGCGGCCGAAATAGCGTGCCTGCTCGATGTCCGACAGCCCGCCGCGATCGAGCTGATCGTTCAGCCAATGCCTGAAGGCGTGACTTGCCACCCTGAGCGGTGAACCATCGGAAGCGCGAATGTCGTATCGATCGAAAACCGACCGTCCATCAGCCTTGGCGCCCAGGAAATCAGCGATCTGTCCTTCACCAATCGGGACTACCACGTACTTCAAGGTGGGGCGTCCTGGATGGAACGCATTGCGAAACACACAGGCGAGGGCGTCCTTGAGGTTCAGCACCTTGCCGCTCTTCTTGACAACGGTGACCGGAAAGTCGAATCGCTCCTTCGAGAGAGCATCAATCAGGTCACGACTGGGGATGCGGGTCGATTTGGAACTAGCGGCAGATATGCCCCGCGGGCGAAGAAACTCTGAGACGCTCGTGTTCGTCGCATCGGCATTGAGGCCTACGAGGTCGGCCACCTCGCGCAACGACAGATCGGTCGGGAGAGACCTGCCGCCATCCAAGTAAACCTGCCCCGGGTTCCGATGGAGCCATGCCGCAACGGCGCGCGCCGGCGCCGTCAGCTCCAACAGCTCGTTCACCATCCCTTCGACCAACTCACCGCTGGCCGTCAACAACCACTTCTTGTCCGGCGGTGCCCCCTTCTCGGGGTAGTAGACAAGGTACTTGCGGTCCGTCCCTGGTTCGGTTTCAACTGGCCGGGCCGGTAGCGTGAGCAGTTCGCCGATACGAAAGCCCGTCATGACGAGGATTGAGACGAAGCACACGCGTATTCGATCGGCCCAGCACTCCTTCGGGATGGTTTTGTACAACTCGCCGACTGCCTCGAGGATTCCGTCCTGGGGCATTTTCGACTTGCGAGATTCGGTCGCCGCGGGATCCTCGAAGCGACTGTCACTCATCGAGGGCGGCCGCCGCTTGAAACTGCAGTGCCAGTCCAGACGCAACGGGGCGAGACCGTTGTCGTCGATAAGACGTGCCACCTCTTCCAACCGTTCGGTCTGCTTGTACGCCGACACTGGCGTCTCTCGCTTCTTGATTGCTGCGGCCGCACGATCCAAGTGTTCGCGGGTCACGGCCCTTAGATCGTGATCGCGGTCGTCGAGCTCGTCATACAGGTATCGAAATGCGCGAATGATGTCGTTCTGATTGACGTAGTTTTGGCCGCCGATTTCCCTGCGGCATCGGACGAGCGCTTTGACGATGTCGGCGAAGTCGCTCCCGTTGTCGAATGGCTCACCGACGTGTCCACCGCCTCGCGGAGCTCCCCGCCGCAGGTGCTGCGTGAAGTGCAGAAGGGCACGTGATGCCCTGTGCGATCGCATTCTTCCTCGCTCGGAAGCGGTCACGTCCCAGCTTGCCTTCTGCCATTCAACCGGTCCGAATGCCGAACATGATCTGGCCCTTTCAATCAGTGCGTCGATATTGAGTTCGCAGTTGTCAAGAACGACGCTGAGATAGCGCACCTTCTTGCTGCTCGCGCGGCGGCCACCGTCCCCGCCAACGGGGGTCGGGATGTTGCGAGTTCTTCTATTGAGCGGCATGAGCACCATGGTTGCGAACAAGTTCAACCACTTGGGCACACCCGTACACGATCTCATCGAGTTGGACGGCGATCCTGTCCATGCCGAGAGGATCGCGGCGCATCGTCTCGCGGCGGTCCAACAAGTGATCGAGCATCTGCTCATGCAGATCAAGCGAGTCGGTGAACGGTTGGTACTTGTCGCACACGCAGCACGAGTAGGGCGGGTACAGCTTGCAGATTTCCCCCTTGCCGCAGACGCCGAGGTGGCGAACGGCCAACGTCGCACCCGCCGCGTCGGGGACGAGCCGGATCCGCTTTGCCGGATTGGCCCCGTTGATGGCCTCGTCCGGCGTTCGGCGTACGGTCCCCCTGAACAGATTGAGAATAGGCGCGACGGTCATCGCTGCCGCGCGGTCCAGTCGTTCAACGACGCTCGACTTGCCGTCGAAGTACACCCGCACGTGCTGAAGGTCAGAGTGGTCGAGGGCCTCCGCCAAGTCGATCGCGCTGATGCCTTCACGCACGCGGTTGGTGGCGAACGTGTAGCGCAGGCGCCTCGTCGAAATGCGCAGGGGTTCGCCCGTACGCGGTGAAACTAGGCCATAGCGCTTGACGCAGCGCTGTATCAGCTGAGTGAACTCGTTTGAGCGGAGATGCCACGTCCATTCAAGCATCGGCCCGCTAGCGTCTCGCGGCTCTGCTCGCAGGAACAGAGGGCGCGCTAGTCCATCTCCCAGATCAGGCTGAATCGTCTGATTGAGTTGGATGAGACCCTTCAGCTCGCGTGCCAACCGCTCCGTGACGTACTCGACCTTGAAAAGCTGGCGAGGTCGTGTCCGCTTCTTGATTCGAGGGAGGTGGAGACTCATCCCTTGTTCACCGATATCCGCTTCGGGCACCAACGCGTTCAAATCCTCCTCACGGAGTTGAATGAAGTTCGCCGGATTGCGACCGAAGGAGAGCGCGAGCCACAGAGCCACCCGCTCTTTGACGTGCTCGAACTCTTTGGATTCGTCATCCTGCAGAGCGTGTCGCAACACGATTTGCTCGGCGTCGTTTAACGGGCCGCCCTCAGGGTCATCGGTGCGGACCGCAACTCCCTTCTCGTTGCCGTGGATGCGAATGAGCTCCAACTCATATGCGTAGTCCGGGTCGAAGCCGATATCCGAGAGGTAGTCTGCGCACCAGCAGTACCATGCGCGAATGCGCGCAAAGTTGTAAAGAGTTTGCTCTCGCCTGAGGTATTCCAGCGTTTCGCTCAAGACGGCGTGCAACGCACTAGCGTGCTGACCCAGCGATGTCGCTCGGCACAAGTCGGGCCAAGAGGTGGCGGACGACATGAATGCCGTGTTGAGGCGAATCGTGTTGTGGCACTCTCTCGGCCCGACTCGTCGCAGCTGGCGAATGATGTATCTCTTCAGCGCGTACTCAAGCCATGGGTTCTTCCCCCCGAGCTGGGCGAAGTCGAATTCCGATTGCTGAACAACATCATTGAAGATCCATACATCGCCGGCTATGTCCATGGGCATGCCGTGCGAATCTATGACCGTGCTGGGCAGACTGGGCAAGCCCAGATCTGTCAGTGTTGGACCCAGTAGATCGTTCAGCACCCCGGTGTTCATGCAGAAGTGTCGCGTGTCAGAAAGGAACATCACGCCTGCCGTCGAACAGATTTCTCTGCACTGCGGCGCTGATCCGCTGAGCGCTAAGGCGTGCCTCTCGCTTGGTGTAGATGCCTCGGTTATCTCCGAGCCAACCGTTGAGGTACCTCGCGTGGTCTTCGGCCTCCTTGTCTCGAATGCCCATGGTCTTGCAGACGGCTCGAAGTCGATCGTTGTGCGTGTGGCGACAGACGTGCGGATGTAGACGCGGAAACGTGTCGTGCAAGGTCTCGAAGATGCCGTTCAGGCTGCGCGTCGCCATCGGCCGTCCGTCATGACTGCTGATGAACAAGTAAGGCGTGCGTTTGGCGTTGGGCAACTTCTTGCGCCACTTCAGGATGTAATCGTCCAGCAGTCGCACGAGGAAGCGATCGAGCGGCAGCATCCGCTCCTGTGTCTTGGCGTTGGGCTCGTTCTTGCGCGGGTCATTCGGATCGTCCGGACGGCGCCGCACATGAAGGAACGGCTCATTGGAATGGGTCATCACGTCACCGACGCACAGCTTCAGCAAGTCGCCGCGGCGGATACCGAAAGAGAGCATCAGCATCACGATCACCTGATTCCTGTGTCGCACCGCGTCTACGTTGCCCGGTTCGCCGCGGCCCCATGGGCACAGCACGTTCTTCGGATCGATCAGGTCCAGGACCGCGTGCGTCTCCTGATCACTCAGCCCCTGTTTGTCCGCAGCATGGGACTTGCTGGGCGTCACATCCTTCAGCGTCGCAGCAATCGTGTCGCGTTGCTTCGCGAGGGCGACTATTTGCGCGGGCTGGGTCCTGACGGACAAGGCCGCTTGACTGTCGCGTAGCACCCAATCCACGTACTCGCCGATGACGTTGAGTCTCATCTTGATCTCGCTCGCTCCTACGGCGAGTTTCACGACCTTGCGTCTGGAGCGGTCACGCTCAAGCCATGGTCGCAACGACGCTTCGATCTTGTTCGGTGTGAATGACTCGACAAACGTCAACGGGTCTGCAAGATCCAGCCCTTCCTTGCGCAACCATTCTTCAAACAGGCCGATGTGGCTGAGTTCGCGCTCGATGGTGCTGGCTGCGACGCCGCAGCCTCGGCGCGAAGAGAGCGCCCATTCCATCGGCTTGGTCAGCGGCAACCTCGTGTCGCGGTGCAGGAGGAACGGCATGCGTTCTCCGGCGTTGCCGGCGACGCCGAAGACAACGCGCGTGACGATGAAGGGACTTGCGCCGTTCGCGGCTACGCGCTGATCAAAAGGGCCAGCGGGCGACCATGCTCTTCCCCGCGGGGGCGGACGATGCGGGAGCCCAGTCGGACTGTTCAGCCCTCCGCAGCGAGCGCTCGAGTCGTCAAGGAAGCGTGGCACGTTTCAGCATTGTTCGTTCCAACGCTGCGGAGTATCGAGTTGAACGCACCTCAACAGCAACTAAAGAATGACAATTTCTCCTTTATTTTCAATGACTTACGTGATGCGTACGTGTCATGAATCGAAGTGCGGTCGGCAAGTATTTTTTGACGGACCCCACAGGGAGGTGGAGCCGGCCGCGGTGGGCCGACGATGGCAACTTGACGACAATCTGAACCGCTCGAAAAACTCACCAGGCAAGAAAAGAGGGGAAGGAATCCTGACGGAAGTCCTTCCCCTCTACGAACCCGGCCCAGCTAGTGTTCCAGCGGTGCGCGGCCCGCTGGAACTTCACAAAACCTGATGACAGCCCACTAGAACGGAATGTCGTCGTCCATGTTGTCGAAGCCGGTCGACGACTTCGGGGCCGGCTTGCCGGCCTGGCCAGCCGGACGCGCGGCCGGGGCGCTGCGTTGCGGGCTGCTGCGCTCGGC
>Ga0075366_10000086_pt1 | contig 36542 bp, 29 predicted proteins | sample EndMethybrTD3031_FD_72351 | JGI IMG/M metagenome (GOLD analysis project Ga0075366, IMG submission 72351) | Populus endosphere microbial communities from Tennessee, USA - Endosphere MetaG P. TD hybrid TD303-1 | ecosystem: Host-associated > Plants > Roots > Endosphere | place: USA: Tennessee...
GAATACCTCAAGCGCTTCGAAACCACGCCGGGCCGCATGCTGGTGGGCGAATGCCTGCCCAAGAGCCACACCGTGCCTTTCGAGCTGGTCAACCGCCTGCTCACCAAGAAGGAACTGGGTGACGTCATCGATCAGGTCTATCGCCACACCGGCCAGAAGGACACGGTGCTGTTCGCCGACGCGATCATGGCACTGGGCTTCCGCCACGCGTTCAAGGCCGGCATCAGCTTCGGCAAGGACGACATGATCATTCCCGACAGCAAGGTCGGCATGATCGAGGAGACCAAGGCGCTGGTGGCTGACTACGAGCAGCAATACCAGGACGGCCTGATCACCCAGCAGGAAAAGTACAACAAGGTGATCGACGTCTGGAGCCGCTGCGGCGACCAGGTGGCCGCAGCCATGATGGACGAAATTCGCGCCACGCCGCTCGACGAGAATGGCCGTGAAAAGCAGGTCAACTCGATCTACATGATGAGCCACTCGGGCGCGCGTGGTTCGCCAACGCAGATGAAGCAGCTCGCTGGCATGCGCGGCCTGATGGCCAAGCCTTCGGGCGAAATCATCGAGACGCCGATCATCTCGAACTTCAAGGAAGGTCTGACCGTTCTTGAATACTTCAACTCGACTCACGGCGCCCGCAAGGGCCTGGCCGACACCGCGCTGAAGACGGCGAACTCGGGTTACCTCACTCGCCGCCTCGTGGACGTGTCGCAGGACTGCGTTGTCGTCATCGAGGATTGCGGTACCGAGCGTGCGCTGGAAATGCGCGCGATCGTGCAGGGCGGCAGCGTCATTGCCTCGCTGGGCGAGCGCATCCTGGGCCGTACGCTGGCCGAGGACATCGCCGACAAGGATGGCTCGGTGATCGTCGCTTCGGGCACACTGCTCGACGAGCCGACCACGGCGAAGATCGAGGAAGCCGGCATCCAGGCCGCGCGGATCCGCTCACCGCTGATCTGCGAGGCCGAACAAGGCGTCTGCGCGACCTGCTATGGCCGCGATCTGGCGCGCGGCACACCGGTCAACATCGGTGAAGCAGTTGGCGTTATTGCCGCCCAGTCGATCGGTGAGCCCGGCACGCAGCTGACCATGCGTACCTTCCACATCGGCGGCGCGGCGCAGGTCAACGAAACCTCGCACCTCGAGGCGATTTCGGACGGCACGGTGCAATACCGCGACATCCCGACGATCACCGACAAGCGCGGCCGGCGCCTTTCGCTGGCCCGCAGCGGCGAAATCGTCGTGGTCGACAACGATGGCCGCGAGCGCGCGATCCACAAGGTGCCTTATGGCACGCATCTTCTCCACGAAGATGGCGCGATCATCAGCGAAGGCGATCGCCTGGCCGAATGGGATCCGTTCACTCTGCCCGTGATCACCGAAAAGCAGGGCGTGGTGAAGTATCAGGACCTGATCGACGGCAAGACGCTGACCGAGCAGAGCGACGAAGCCACGGGCATGACCAGCCGCGTCGTCACTGAAAACCGCTCCACGGGCCGCTCCAAGAAGGAAGACCTGCGTCCGCGCCTGACCTTGCTCGACGAGGAATCGGGTGAAGCCGCGCGCTACATGATGGCGCCGGGCACGACGTTGTCGGTCGAGGATGGCCAGATGGTCGAGGCCGGTGACGTGCTGGCCCGCGCCAGCCGCGAAGCTGCCAAGACCCGCGACATCACCGGCGGTCTGCCGCGCGTTGCCGAACTGTTCGAAGCGCGCAAGCCCAAGGACAACTCGGTCATCGCCAAGGTCTCGGGCCGCATCGAATTCGTCCGCGATTACAAGGCCAAGCGCAAGATCGCGATCATCCCCGAGGAAGGCGATCCGGTGGAATACCTGATCCCCAAGTCGAAGGTGATCGACGTTCAGGAAGGCGACTGGGTCAAGAAGGGCGACAACCTGATTTCGGGCTCTCCCGATCCGCATGACATTCTTGAAGTCATGGGTGTCGAGGCGCTGGCCGAATATCTCGTCGCCGAAATCCAGGAAGTCTATCGCTTGCAGGGCGTGAAGATCAACGACAAGCACATCGAGGTGATCGTTCGCCAGATGCTGCAGAAGGTTGAAATCACCGATGGCGGCGACACCACGCTGCTGGCTGGCGAACAGCTCGACTACGAGGAAATGAACGAGATCAACGGCAAGCTGGCTAACGGCGAGCGGCCAGCGGTCGGCAAGCCGGTGCTGCTCGGCATCACCAAGGCGAGCCTGCAGACCCGTTCGTTCATCTCGGCGGCCTCGTTCCAGGAAACCACCCGCGTGCTCACGCAGGCGGCAGTGGAAGGCAAGAAGGACTCGCTGATCGGCTTGAAGGAAAACGTCATCGTCGGCCGGCTCATCCCGGCGGGCACCGGCGCGGGCATGAACCGCCTTCGCGTGGCAGCCTCCAGCCGCGATGCCGCGCTGCGCGCGCAGTATCGCAAGCTGCAGGAATCGCTGATTGCCCCGGAAACGGCCGCCGAAGAGCATGCCGCGGAACTGGCCCAGGGCCCCGAAGCGGCGATCGGCGACGATCCGCTGGCGGCAGTCGAGGGTGAAACCCACGGCACTGACGCTGATGCGGGTGATTACCTGATCGCTGAGGAAAAGCGCGGCGACGAGGCGGAGTGACGGCGTCGTCCCGGGCTCGACCCGGGACCGCTGGCCAATTCAGATAGCCGGGCGCGAACACGCCATCGGTCCTCGGCCTCGGCCCGGGACGAGAAAAGGCCCCGCCGGAGCGATCCGGCGGGGCTTTTTCGTTGCGCCCAAGCGCGAGAAAGTCAGCCCGCTCGCGCCCGCCGCCATTTCGCACCGTCCGGGCCTTCTTCCACCACGATGCCGCGTGCGGTCAGTTCGTCGCGAATGCGGTCGGCCTCGGTAAAATCCTTTGTCTTGCGCGCGGCCTGACGGGCATCGACCAGCCTCTGGATTTCTTCCGCTTCGGGATCGGCCGCTTCGGCCCTGGGCGCAATGCCGAGCACCCCGGCCAGCGCACTCAGTTGCCGGGCAAGTTCGGCCGATTGGCTGCGATTGACCTCGCCCACCAGTTCGAACAGCACGGCCAAGGCGGCCGGTGCGTTGAAATCCTCATCCATGGCATCGCGGAATCGCGCGGCATGGGCCTCATTCCAGTCGAGCGGCTGTCCGTCGCCCTCGACGCTGCGTATGGCATTGTGCAGCCGCGCCAGCGCATTGCCCGCATCGACCAGACCGGCCTCGCTGAAATTCACCGGGCTGCGATAGTGGGTGCGCACGAAATAGAAGCGCACCACTTCGGCGCCGTGCTTCGCCACGGCATCTTCCAGCGTGGTGAAATTGCCGAGCGACTTCGACATCTTGTCGCCCGCAATGTCGAGCTGGCCGACATGCATCCACCAGTTGGCCAAAGGCGCGTGGTTTGCCGCTTCGCTCTGGGCAATCTCGTTCTCGTGATGGGGAAAGCGCAAGTCCGGGCCGCCGCCGTGGATGTCGATGGTCTTGCCCAGCAATGCGCGCGCCATGGCTGAGCATTCGATATGCCAGCCCGGGCGCCCGCCGCCCCAGGGGCTCGGCCAGATCGCGTCTTCCGGCTCGCCTTCCTTGCCCACTTTCCACAGCACGAAGTCCATCGGATCGCGCTTGCGGGTATCAATGTCGATACGCTCGCCCGCGCGCATGTCGTCGAGACTGCGGTGCGAGAGCTTGCCATAGCCTTCGAAGTCGCGGACCGAATAGTAAAGGTCGCCCGCATGATAGGCGACGTTCTCGCGCTCCAGTTCCTGCCCCAGCGCAATCATCTCGCCGACATATTCGGTCGCGCGCGGTTCATGGTCGGGAGAACGCAGTCCCAGCGCGGCATAGTCGGCATTGGTCTTGTCGATCATGCGCTGGGTGAAAGTCGCGATTGGCTCGCCCAGCTCGCCCGCGCGGGCAATGATCTTGTCGTCGATATCGGTGAAATTGCGCACATAGGTTACGCGGTAGCCCGATGCCTCCAGCCAGCGCACGACAACGTCAAAGCCCAGATCCTTGCGCGCGTGGCCCAGATGCGGTGCGTCATAGACTGTCTGCCCGCAGACATACATCGACACCTGGCCGGGGGTGAGCGGCTCGAACGGGCGGACCTCGCGGGAGAGGGAATCGTAAATGCGCAGCATGGAAGCCTCTCTAGCGATGCGGCACGCGGAAACAACCTGAAGGCATGCTAGCTGCGTTCCGGCGGCGCCATCAGGCTTTGGGGTGAGCGCCACTCGGTCTTCACGCGGCGCTCGGCGATCAACCATTCGCCCTCCACCCGGGCGAAGCGGTCGCGATAGACGCCGGAATGATCGGGCCCGGCGTTGCTGACGACGAACCAATAAGTGCGCCCAGCGGCACTATCCGGGCCGGTTAGCTCTATCTTCGAAGTGGTCAGATTGTGGCGCGCGAAAGTCAGGGGAATTTTGCCCGTGACACCCAGCCCGTCACGCGGCGCGCGCATTGCGCCCTGCCAGGCGAGGATCGCAGCGCGGCTTGTGAGATCGAGCGCTTGGTGACCAGAAGGCGTCTCGGCCCGCAGAACGCCATCCTCGGTGAAGCAATTGGCATATTCCTCTCTGCGCAGGCTGTCACCGGCCTGCGCGCACCGGGCGAGCAGTGCGCGGATCGCCTCACGGGCGAGCAATTCGTCGAGATTCATGGGCAGAGCCCCATCCCTGTCGCCCCCTTAGGCATGCTGGTGTTGCCGATCTGCGGCCTCGCAGCCCCAGTCATAGGCTTTCCTGATGCGTGTGTTGCAATGATTTTCAACCTGAGTGGGGAGCCAGGTCAAGCGCGCAAGCTGATTCAGCCAGCCGGCGAAGCCCAGGCCGGGTTGGCCGGGAGTCCGCGCTGTGCCGCCTGCGCCAGCGTCTTGCGGTCAAGCACTGCAAGAAATGCTTCGAGCGCCTCGGCGAGCAGCCCGCTCGTCGCGCAGTCTCCCCGAAGTGCGCAACTCGCGCAATCGGCCAGACGCAGCCCAGGCTCCAAAGCACGGACGACTTCCCCGATACGGATGTCTTCTGGCGCGCGGGCCAGCTCGACCCCGCCACTGCGCCCGCGATGGCTGATAATGAAGCCTGCGCGCACTAGTTCCTGCGCGACTTTGGCGACGTGATGATAGGACAGGCTCTGATTTGCTGCAAACTGCGGCAGGGCCACAGCTTTACCTTCCCGGGCAAGAACGATCAGCAGGCGTATGCCGAAATCGGTGTGCTGGGTGAGCTGCATGCAAACCACATTGTAGGGTTTGCACTTGCATCAATCAAGTATTCAATATACCGGTATTTCAAATACTGGATAAGGAAACCCGATATGCGTGTAGCTTCCCTCTCAGCCATGGCCATCGTCAAGGCAACTGCTCCTGCCATCGAAAAGCATGGCGTCGAGATCACTACCGCCATGTATGCGCGGCTGTTCCGCAATAGCGAGGTTGAGGCGATGTTCGATCGCGCCGCGCAGTCCAGCGGCGAGCAGCCGCGCCGTCTGGCAAATGCCATTCTCGCCTATGCGAAGAACATCGATCGGCTCGAAAATCTTGGGCCTGCGGTTGAACGCATGGTCGCGCGCCATGTCGAAACCGGAGTGAAGGCAGAGCATTATCCGCTGGTCGCCGAGGCTCTGCTGCCCGCAATACGCGAGGTTTTGGGCGCCGACGTGGCCACCGACGAAGTTTTGGCCGCTTGGGGCGAAGCCTATTGGATGCTCGCCGATATCCTTATCGCTGCCGAAGCCCAAGCTTACGCTAACGCCGTGGCCGCCTAAAGCCTTGGCAGCGTGACGCCCTGCTGGCCCATGTATTTGCCCGCCCGGTCGGCATAGCTCACCTCGCAAGGCTCGTTGCCTTGCAGAAACAGGAATTGGCAGGCGCCCTCGTTGGCGTAAATCTTGGCGGGCAGCGGAGTGGTGTTGGAAAACTCCAGCGTCACATGGCCTTCCCAGCCCGGCTCGAGCGGGGTGACGTTCACGATGATGCCGCAGCGGGCATACGTGCTCTTGCCCAGGCAGATCACCAGCACGTCGCGCGGCACGCGGAAATATTCGACCGTGCGGGCGAGCGCAAACGAGTTGGGCGGAATGATGCACACGTCGGTCTTGCGATCGACAAAACTGTCGGGGTCGAATGCCTTGGGATCCACCACCGAGGAATTGACGTTGGTGAAGATCTTGAATTCGTCCGCCACGCGCGCGTCATAACCATAGGACGAGAGGCCATAGGAAATGCACCCCTCGCGCCGCTGGCTTTCGACGAAAGGCTCGATCATGCCCGAATGACGGGTTTCGTTGCGGATCCAACGGTCGGAAAGAATCGCCATGCCGGGAGTGATAGCGAAGGCACGCCATGCGGCAAGAGTCAGAGGCCGTGGTATTCCCGGTACCAGCGAACAAAGTTGGGGACACCCACATCAATGCTGGTCGTGGGGGCAAAGCCAAGGTCACGCGAAATCGCGGAGATATCGGCGAAGGACTGGCGCACATCGCCTGGCTGCATCGGCTGGAAATCGATTTCCGCCTTGCGGCCACATTCGGCTTCGAGGATTTCCACGACCTTCATCAGGTGTTCGCTGCGGTGATTGCCGATGTTGTAGAGCCGGTGCGGCTTGAAGCTGCCGCCGGCTTTCTCCTGGCCATCATCGGGCGGCGGATTGTCTAGCGCGGCGACCACGCCCGTCACGATGTCGTCGACATAAGTGAAGTCGCGCCACATGTCGCCGTGGTTGAACACCGGGATCGGCTCACCGGCCATGATCTTCTTGGTGAAAATCCACATCATCATGTCGGGCCGGCCCCAAGGGCCATAGACCGTGAAAAAGCGCAGGCCGGTCAGCGGCAGGCGATAGAGATGGGCGTAGGTCTCGCTCATCAACTCGTCGGCTTTCTTGGTGGCGGCATAGAGTGCGAGCGGATGGTCGACCCGGTCTTCGACTGCGAAAGGCAGCTTGGTATTGCCGCCATAGACCGAGCTGGAGCTGGCATAGACCATGTGCTCGAGGCCGCGGTGCCGCGCGACTTCCAGGATGTTGAGGTGGCCCACCAGATTGGCGCTGACATAGGCATGCGGATTCTCGATCGAATAGCGCACCCCCGCTTGCGCCCCGAGGTGCACGATGCGGTCGAACTGGTCGGCTTCCAGGGCCTTGGTCAGCGCGGGATAGTCAGCGAAATCCTGGCGCAGAAAAGCGAAGCGGTTGCCGCCGTCGGTGCGCAGCCTGGCAATGCGTGCTTCCTTCAGGCTGACGTCGTAATAGTCGTTGACGCAGTCGAGCCCGATCACGCTGTCGCCGCGCGCCAGCAAGCGCTGCGAGACCGAGTATCCGATAAAACCGGCGGCGCCAGTAACGAGAACTCTCATAAATCCCAATCTAACCGTTCGTGTCGAGCGAAGTCGAGACATCCCTGCGCAAACGTGTCTCGACTTCGCTCGACACGAACGGGGCGGGGAATGCTACAAAGTCCAATCCGCCGCTGTGCCCAGCTGCCCTTTGAGGTCCGCCAGCGTGCCGCCGTCGTTCAACAGACCGCGAAGTTCCTCAGGCCCCAACATCAGGTATTCGCGGTGCGAGACGGCGTGGACGACCATGTCGTAAGTTCCCGACAGCGCGTCCCCAGCCAGCGTCAGGCCATACTCGTGCAGCGCTTCTGCGCCATCGGCATGGGGATCGTGAACCGTCACCGTGTGGCCAAGGCCGGCCAGAGTGGCCACCAGATCGGCAACCTTGCTGTTGCGCAAGTCCGGGATGTTTTCCTTGAATGTCAAGCCCAGCATCAGCACCGAGCCCGCCTTGCCGCCGCGCACGCTGTGCAGCTTGTGGCCCACCCAGCTTGCCATCGAATCGTTGATCCCGCGCCCGGCGAGAATCACGCGCGGGTCGAGCCCCAGTTTCTCTGCGCGGTGTGAGAGATAGTAGGGGTCCACGCCGATGCAGTGTCCGCCGACCAGCCCGGGGGCAAAAGGCAGGAAGTTCCACTTGGTGCGCGCCGCGGCCAGCACGTCCCATACCGAGAGGTCCATCGCGCTGAAGATCTGCGCGATTTCGTTCATGAAGGCGATGTTGATGTCACGCTGGGCGTTCTCGATCACTTTTGCCGCTTCTGCCGCCTTGATCGATGCCGCGCGGAACACGCCGCCCGAGGTGATCGCGCCATAGAGATTGGCGACCCGATCGAGCACTTCGGGCGTCTGGCCCGAGACAACTTTGGTGATCTTGTCGATCGTGTGCTCGCGGTCGCCCGGATTGATGCGCTCGGGGCTGTATCCGAGAAAGAAGTCCTTGCCGCAGACGAGGCCCGATGCAGCCTCGAGAATGGGCGCGCAAATGTCTTCAGTCACGCCGGGATAGACGGTCGATTCATAGACCACCACGGGCACACGGCCTTGGGCGAGCGCTGCAGGCAGCATCGCCCCGATGGTGCGGCTGGCGGCTTCGACCAGGCGCAAGTCCGGCCGGTTGGCACTGTCGATCGGAGTGGGCACGGTGACGATGTAGAAATCCGCCGGAGGGCACACGGCCGGGTCGTGCGTCAGCGCAAGTTCGCTGGCTGCGAGGCGGGCGGGTTCGATCTCGCCAGTGCGGTCATGCCCTTGCCCCAGTTCGGCAATGCGGCGCGCATCGATATCGACCCCGATGGTCTCGAAATGCTTCGCCAGCGCGACAGCAAGCGGAAGGCCGACGTAGCCAAGCCCGAGCACGGCAACGCGCAGGGAAAGCGCCTGGCCGTAAGTGGCAGGCGATGCCTTGTCAGTTTGTTCGGGCGAAAACATGGTATTCAATGCATGGCCTTCCGTGTGCGTGTAGCCAGCTATTTACAGCAATGCCGTTGTTTTGTGGTTAACTGCGGGGGCGGGGCGCGCTAGCTGATGATCTAGCGGGCAAACAGGCCGCGCAGCCACCCCGCAAGGCGGGAGGCCATGCTTTGCGGTGCCGGGATTTCGGCTTCGGCGCAGAGCTTCTCGCGCAAGCTGAGCCGCGGCGGCTCGGCAGGTTCGTCAGCTTCCTCGGACGCGAACGACGGTCCAGGATCGTCCTGGAACAGGCTGTCCGGTTCGCCCTGCGCGTCGAAAAGGTCGCCGGCCGCTTCTTCTACCGGCGGGGCTGGCTGCAGTTCGGGCTCTGCGCGCGGCAACAGTTCGGGCAGTGGCTTGGCAACCAGCAGACCCTGGGACCAGCTCTCGGGGCTGCCGCCCAGCAAGTCGAAGCCTGGCTCCGGCGATGCCGCATATTCCACTGGCGCCACTGCAGGCTCGGGCTTTGGTGGCGCGACATCGGGGGCAGGTGGGGTTGGTTCATCCCAGTCGGCCCAGTCGTCCCAGCGCGGCGGCTCAGGCCGTACTTCACCTGAACCTTCCGCAAGATTCGGCTCGTGCGGTGCGGCAAAACCATCTGTGCCTTCGGGCTCTGTCAACCCGAGCAGCTCGTGCAGGCTCTGCCCATGGCGCGGGCCCTTCTTGGTGAGCAGCGGGCTGCCGGCCATTGTCGCGGGCAGCACATCCGGCGCGGGAGCTTCCTCAACGCTCCAATCATCGGGCGTGGGGGCGTGGGCAGGCTCTTCCTGCGGCGTCGTTTCCGCCTCAATCTCGCCATGGCCAATGTGGCGCAACTGGGCAATGCGATCGGAGAGATCATCATCCTGATCGAGCACCAGCACGGCGCGCTTTCTGGCGCGGGGGATGCCAGTCAGCAGCAGGCTGGAATAGCGCGGCGCGGGAACGCCGCGGGTGACGGCAATCTGTTCTTCCTCGTCGTCGGCTTCCTCAGCTTGCTTGCGCGCCAGTTCGGGCATGCCTGCCACGGGGGCGTCAAAATAGGGATAGATGCCATTGCTGCCGGCCATGACGCAGAGCGGGCGGGGCGTGCCGTCGCGGGCGACACGCTCGGTAACCGCCTGGAACAGCAGCGCGGAAAGCAGGCATGCGCCCAGCGAGCCTGCGCGGACGCCGTCCTCGTCAGGCGCGTCGCTGGCGAGCAGCCTCGCTTCGAGAGCGGCAAGCGCACCGTGGAGGTCGTCTATGCCTTCGACGGATACCGTATTGTCGCTCGCCTCGCAGTCGCCGCTCCAGGCGCACCCGTAAAACGAATAGCCTTCGAGCAAATCGTCGCGCCCGCTTTGCGAGAAGGGATAGGCATTGTCGCTGTAATAGCCGGTTTCGATATGCGGCCTGAGGCAGCCTTCGCTGTCCGGCACGGGCGCATCGCCTTCCGGCCAGGCGAAAGCGATCGAAATGGCGGTAATCCGGCGGCCGGGCATGTCGCGGCGGCGCACCGCGTCGTGAAGTCCGTCCCAGCCGGTCAACACGAGGTCAGCGGGCTCGACAGTCAGAAAACGCTCGGGCAGCAAGCTGCCCGGCCCCGCATAGGGCGCCAGCAGCGGACGCAAACGCCCTATGGCCGCCTCACCGCGCCCTTCGCGCAATCTGTTTTCGATTGAACGGCGGAAATCTTCCTCGTTCAATCCATCGATTTCGATCGTGGACACACGTTATTCCCGGGCACTGCTTGGGCGGGAGTTTGCGATCAAATGGTTGATATGGAGTTATGAACGAGCAAATAAAGGCATGGAGAGCCACGTTCTGATGAAGGCGATGCCCACAGAGGTTTGGTGATTGCGTGTGGAATCTCCGCTCGATGTCTCCAAAGCACGAACACATTCAACATATCAGGAACAAATATCGCAGGCCAGGAAATGGCCAAATAGGTTATACATCGGGGCGCCGGGGGCCTGGCGTTAGCCATGGTTAACTTCTCCGTGCTAACCACCGCGCCCATGCCAAATCCCGCCCCCATCCTCGTCATCTTCGGCACCCGCCCGGAAGCCATCAAGCTGTTCCCCGTGGTCGCCGCGCTGCAGGCGGACCCGCGTTTCGCCTGCAAGGTCTGCGTCTCGGCGCAGCATCGCGGCCTGCTCGATTCCGTGCTGGAGCTGGCCGGGATCGTGCCCGATTTCGATCTCGACGTGATGCAGCCCGATCAGAGCCTTGATGCGCTGACTGCGCGGCTGCTCACCGGGCTGGGGCAGGTGATGGATCAGGTGAAGCCGGAGCGCGTCATCGTTCAGGGCGATACGGCGACGGCCATGTGCGGCGCGCTGGCCGCTTATTACCGCAAGGTGCCGGTCGATCATGTCGAGGCGGGGCTGCGTTCGGGCAATATCTATCACCCCTGGCCCGAGGAAATTAACCGCAAGATCATCGGTTCGATGGCGAGCCTGCATTTTGCCCCCACCGAGACTTCGGCCGCCGCGCTGCGCGCCGAAAACGTCGATCCCGCGCGCGTGCATGTCACCGGCAACACGGTGATCGATGCGCTGCACTGGGTGACGCGGCGGATTGCCTCCGCGCCCTGGCTGACTTCTGGCATTGCCGAGGTTGAGCAGCGGTTCAAAGGCAAGCGGATCATCGGCGTCACCAGCCATCGCCGCGAGAATTTCGGCGGCGGGCTGGAAGCAATTGCCGAGGCGATCCGGCAGATTGCCGCAAGGCCCGATGTGGGCATCATATTCCCGGTCCATCCCAATCCCAATGTCCGCCGAGTGATGGATGCGGCGCTGGCTGGATTGCCCAATGTGGCGCTGATCGAGCCGCTCGACTATCCCAGCTTCTCGCGCCTGCTGGGCCTCTCGGAACTCATGCTGACTGACAGCGGGGGGGTGCAGGAAGAGGCGCCAGCGCTGGGCAAGCCGGTGCTGGTCATGCGCGAGACGACCGAGCGGCCCGAAGGCGTGGCGGCGGGCACGGCGAAGCTGGTGGGCACCGACGCGGCAAACATCGTTACCGAAGTCTTCACCCTTCTCGACGATAAGGCAGCCTACGAAAAGATGGCGCGCGCGCACAATCCCTTCGGGGACGGGCAGTCTGCGCGCCGGATTGTGGAGCTGCTGGCTAATGAAATTCGACGCGAAGCCTGATGTCTGTGTTGTCGGCCTGGGTTACATTGGTCTGCCAACTGCCGCGGTGATTGCCCGCTCGGGCTGCAAGGTTCTGGGTATCGACATCAGCCAAAAAGTTGTCGACACGATCAACCGCGGCGAAATCCATATCGAGGAAGTCGATCTCGATGCGCTGGTCCACGGCGTGGTCAATCGCGGCTTGCTGGCGGCCTCCACGGAAGTCGCCCCGGCAGACATCTTTGTCGTCGCCGTGCCGACCCCGTTCGACAAGAACCACGCGCCTGACATTTCCTATGTGCTCGCCGCCGGCAAGGCGATTGCCCCAGTGCTGAAGGCTGGCGACGTGGTGATCCTGGAGTCGACCTCGCCAGTGGGCACGACCGAACAGTTGCGCGACATGATCGCCGAGATGCGGCCGGACCTGAAGTGCCCCGGCCTGACGCGCGAGACGCCCGACATCTCGGTCGCCTATTGCCCCGAGCGCGTGCTGCCCGGACAGATCCTGAAAGAGCTGATCGAGAACGACCGCTCGATCGGCGGCATCACTCCGCGCTGCGCCCGCAAGGCGCTGGCGTTCTACAAGCTGTTCGTGCGCGGCGCCTGCGTGGTGACTGACAGCCGCTCGGCGGAAATGACCAAGCTGGTCGAGAACGCCTACCGCGACGTCAACATCGCTTTCGCAAACGAGCTTTCGATCGTTGCCGACCGCATGGGGCTGGACGTGTGGGAAGTGATCCGCCTTGCCAACCGCCATCCGCGGGTCAACATCCTTTCGCCGGGGCCGGGCGTGGGCGGGCATTGCATTGCGGTCGACCCCTGGTTCATCGTCCACGGCGCGCCGGAGGAAACCCCGCTGATCCGCACCGCGCGCGGGGTCAACGATGGCAAGATCCATCACGTGATTGCCAAATCTGAAACGCTGATCGAAGCCAATCCCGGCACGCGCGTCGCCTGCCTGGGCCTCGCCTTCAAGGCTAATATCGATGATTTCCGCGAAAGCCCGGCGCGGCTGGTCGCGGCCACGCTGGCGCGCAAGTTTGGCAGCCGCATCGAAGTGGTCGAACCCTATGCCGCCGAACTGCCCCGCGAATTCGAGGGAACCGGCGCGCGCCTTATCGATGTCGATACCGCACTTGAGGAATGCCAAGTGCTGATCGTGCTGGTCGATCACGATGTGTTTCGCGTCGTCCCGCTGGCCGAACGCGCGGGCAAGCAGGTCTATGACACGCGCGGCATTTGGCCCGACCAGCCACAGTCGGTCGGCCGGGCCGATGAAGGTCTCAGGTTGGCAAGCTGATGCCCGCCCGGGCCGGTTGATGCCTCAGAAGCTGCAGCCCATGGCCGAATAGGCCGCCTTCGCCTGGTCCATCGCCATCTTGCAGGTCTTGGCGAGTGCGGCTTTGTCCGTCACGGCGGCCCAGCCTGCCTTCGAGGCATCGATGCCCTGCTTGACTGCGGCGCGCTGCGCTTCGGGGATCTTGTCATTCACGCAGGCCATGACCTTGGTCAGGTACTCATCGCATTCAGGCACGCCGCTGGTGCTCTCAGAGGCCTGGGCAACGGCAGGCGCTTCGCTCTTCGCCGCCTCGCCAGCTTCATCTTTCTTGCCGCAGCCCGCAAGGGCCAGCGCCGCAATGGCAATTCCAAAAGTCAGATGCTTCATATGAAATCCCCTTCCCGCGACTATCCGATGAATGGTGTCGCAAGCGGCATGCTAGCGATGCGGAGTTCGGTTGCAACCGCTTAGCGTGTTGAGCCTGGGCATGAGGCGGTCTGTGAATGCGGTGAAATAAAGTTGTCGCGGCGGCACCTATCTGCGTTCCGGGCGTTTTAGTCCGCGATTACTTCGGAAGGACGCTAAGTATGTTTTCTATCAAGACAATTTTGCCATTTGCCGTTCTGGCTGCAACTGCAACTCCGGCCTTGGCGCAAGACGGTGATCGCCCGTCTTTCGACGGATTTTATGGATCGGTTGCGGTTGGCGTTGGCTTTCGCGGCGACGATGCAAATTCGACTGTCGCATTTGATACCAACCGGGATGGCCGCTTTGAAGACACTGTTCTGACGAGCGGCGCCGTGAATGCTTTCACGCCGGGCTTCTGTGACGGTACGTCTAACGCGGCGACGCCGGGCAACTGTGACGGCGACCGCAACAAGATCGATTATGCCGCCCGCCTTGGTTACGATGCCCGCGTTGGCGGCAATTTCGTGCTGGGCGCGCTGCTCGAAGTCGGCAAGTCGGATTCCACTGACGGGACGACTGCCTTCAGCTCGACGCCAGCCGGGTACAGCTTCAGCCGCAAGCTTGACCATGCCTTTTCCGCCCGTCTGCGCGCCGGTTTCGTCGCAGGTGACAATCTCCTGATCTATGGCACGGGCGGAGCGAGCTATGCCAAAATTCACCACGGCTTCACCACTACCAATACGGCCAACAGCTTCAGCCAGGTCAATGATGACCAGATGGTCTGGGGTTATCAGGCCGGCGGCGGCGCTGAAATCATGCTTGGCCGCAATGTGTCGCTTGGTGCGGAATACATCTATAGCCGCTACAATGACGACAAGTATTACCTGGCTGTGGGCGCCGGTACTGCCGCGCCGACCAATCCGTTCCTGCTGGTCAGCGGCGGCACCAACATGCGGCCTGCCAACACCGATTTCGGTCTGCATTCAGTCCGAGCGACATTGAGCTTCCGCTTCTAAGGTTCATTCCGCTCCAGCGGGATGAATTAAAGGCAATAATTCGGGCGGCATTGCGAAATGCCGCCCGCGATTTTGTGGGCTGATCAAACGCGGAGCTATTCCTCGGTGCGCACCAGCACGGTTTCGCCGATCAGGGCAAACAGCACGAATGGCGCCCAAGCGGCGACCAGCGGCGGATAGCCGCCGAAATTGCCCATCGCGAGCGCCGCATTGTCGATCACGAAATAGGCAAAGCCCAAAGCCATGCCGATCACCGCGCGGATCAGCAGTTGGCCCGAGCGGGCAAGGCCAAAGGCTGCAATCGCTCCCAGCAGCGGCATCAATACGGCGGACAGCGGGCCAGACAGCTTGTGCCACCATTTGCCCTCTATCTCAGTGGTACGCCGGCCCGCCGCTTTCATTTCACGCAGGGTTCCGGTCAGGTGGAAAATGTCTTCCGCATCGGCATCCACGGTGCTGATGGCGACTTGTGCGGGCGAAATTTCGCGGGCCAGCACCACTCCCGCCAGCGGCTTTGTCTCCGCGCTGGCAACGTCAAACGCTTCCGGTCTTTCGAGCCGCCATCCGGGCTTGGCAAAGACTGCTCGCGGACTGCGCACTTCCTCGACAATCATGCCGTTGGCATCGCGGCGATACCAGGTGACGCGTTCCATCACCGTGGCGGCGCCTTCGCCGCGGATCTGGCCTACGGCAAGGATGTGCGGACCATCGCGCAAATAGACATTGCTGCGTGTCGCAGAATTCCGGGGTATCGGGCCATAGTCTTCGGCCTGCCATGCCTTGAGCGTGCCATTGGCGCGAGTCACTACGCGTTCGTTGAAGGCAAAGCTGAACAGCGAGGCAATTGCTGCTGTCAGAAACAGCGGCGCCAGCACCTGATGCGCCGAAAGACCGGCAGCTTTCATGGCAATGACTTCACTGTTCTGGTTGAGCGTCGCCAGAGTGAGGATGGTCGCCAGCAGGACTGAATAAGGCAGGAACCGGGCCACCAGCTGGGGCGCGCGCAGTGAGACGTAAAGCCAGACGTGGCCATCGTCGTTGCCGGGATAGGCAAGGATCTTGCTGCTTTCGCTCAGCAGGTCGAGCATTTGCAGGATCAGCACCAGCATCACCAGCACGGCCAGGATGCGCGAGGCGAACAACCTCACCAGATAGAGCGTGAGCGTGCGCGACGGGAAGAATTCAGTCTGCATCGGTGCGGAACCCTAGGCCATGCTCTTGCGTCGGCCCAGCAGTGCGCGAAGCCGCTTGCCGATATTCTCGGCAAAGCGTTCCAGCGCGCCGATTGGCTGGCCGCCCGGCACATAGGCAATGCGCCAGTACATCCACAGGATGATGATAGCGAAGACCACGAAGGGACCCCATTGGATCAGCAAGGGATTGGCGCGGCCAGCAGCAGCAACGCCCTGCCCATATTCGCAGAGCTTGTGATAGACCGTGACCATCACGATCGAGACGAATACCCCCAGCGAAGACGTGGACCGTTTAGGCGGAACGGCCAGCGCGACGGCCAGCAGCGGCAGAAAAATCATCATCGCCACTTCCGCCATACGATAATTGAGGCTGGCCTGGCTGGCCATGCGCACGCTTTCGCTGGCACCGTCACCCCAGCCGATGCGGAGCAGTTCGGGCAGGACATATTCGCGATCCTTGCCGCGCTGCCGGAATTTTTCGATTGCCGGAAGGTCGATCGGCACGTCGTGCCGGGAAAAGTTCAGCACCCGCGTCGTATGGCCGGGCGCGCTTTGCAGGATCTGGCCATCGACCAGTCGCAGGATAATCGTGTCGGGATTGTCCTTCAGGGCCATGAATTGGCCCTCACGCGCAGAGATCGACAAGACCTGGCCCTTGCCGCTGGCGATCCGTGCAAAAATTCCGACCAGTTTGCGCCCCTCATCCTGGCTGCGCTCGATGCGCAGAGCCATGCGGTCTTTCAAGGTGGTGAATTCACCGACCTTGATCGAGGCGCCCAGCGCACCAGAGCGCAATTCAAACTGCAGCTGTTCGTAATAATAGCGCGAGAGCGGCTGGAGATAGCCGACGACCAGCAGGTTCAAAGCCATCAGCACGCCAGTGATCAGGTAAGGCACTCGCAGCAGCCGGTTATAGCCCAGGCCTACAGCGCGCATGACGTCGAGTTCGCTCGACGTCGCCAGCTTGCGGAACGCAAGGAGCACGCCGAGCATCAGCCCCAATGGTATGGCGACACTGGCATATTCGGGCAGCATGCCCGCCAGCATCTGGAAGACCACGCTGATCGGCCCGCCTTCACTGGCAACGAAGTCGAACAGTTTGAGCATCTTGTCGAGCACTAGCAGCGAAGCGGCGATGACGAAGACTGCCAGCATGGGCATGACTGTCAGCCGGAAAATATAGCGGTCAGTGGCAGTGATGAACGGCAAGGAACGCGCTTCGTCTGGGGCAGGAAGGCCGATCCCTAGGCGGTTGTGAACCGGGCAGCAAGCTTGGCGACGCGGCCCGGCCGCGCGGAGTCAGGCTTTCTCAAGCGTGCACTGCAAGGGGTGCTGGTTCTTGCGGGCGAAGTCCATCACCTGGTTCACTTTGGTTTCGGCAATTTCATAAGGGAAAATGCCGCATACGCCGACGCCCTTTTGATGCACGTGCAACATCACGCGCGTCGCCTGCTCAAGATCCATGCTGAAAAAGCGCTTCAGCACCATCACCACGAATTCCATCGGCGTATAGTCGTCGTTGAGCAGAAGCACTTTGAACTGGCTGGGCTTCTTCGGTTTGGTCCGGGTCTTGGTGGCAGTGCCCAGCTGGTCGCCACCTCGCGAATCATCGCCGGTCGAATCGCCGTCCGATCCATCGTCCCCGGCGGCGCGCAAGGCCGCGAGGAAGCGTGAATTCATGTCAGGCTGGGGATAGGTCATCGGTCCAGTTTATCGCAAGCGGCGGCTACAAAACAAGCACTCGATGCCACAGTGGGGTTATTCAAATGCAAACGGGCCGGGCTGCCTTGCGGCCGCCCGGTCCGTTGGTAAGGTTTTTAGTCCCCGGCTGGCGGGGGGCAGGGCCGGTCAGGCGGCCTTCTTGACCTTCTCGACGACGAGCGATGCGCGCGCCGAAATCGGAGCGAAGGCGCTGCCAAACAGGTTGATCATCGATTCGCCGGTCTTCGAATTGAATTCGATCGCATGGTCGAAATTGCGACGCAAAATGGCGCTCTGGGTCTGAAGGAAGTCGACCGGCGACTTCACTTCCGACAGCTTCTTCACATCGGCAGTCATGGTTTCGACAGCGGCCTTGCCTTCATCGGCATAGGTCTTGCCCAGTTCCTTGAAGCCTGCACCCAGGATCTTGCCCGAGGTGACGACGGCTTCGACATTGCCCTTGGCGAAGTCAGTGGCTTCACCGAACACTTCGGTGCCCTTGGCATAGGCAAGCTTGGCTTTCGCCTGCACGTCAGCAGCAGCGGCCTTGACAGTCTTGGTGAATTCAGCGGTGGTTTTCTTGGCGGGCATGATTGTTTCCTTGATGAATTTGACAGGTTTGATTGCAAATAATGATTTGGATGGGGCGGGCTTTGAGGACTTTGCAGATGGCGGTGTCGCGGGCTTGATCTTTGCAGGCTTGGCCAGCGGCATTACCTTGGCCTTCGGCGCAGTGGCCTTCTTCAAAGGCTTCGCGGCCTTCTTGACAACGGCGGGCTTTTTCGCGCTCACCAGCTTTTTGACAGCCGCCGGCTTGGCCGGTTCCGGTACGGCAGCGCGCGCGGCCTTGGGCGGGAAATCAAGCGGCGCAGGGCTTTCCGCAGCTGGCGATTCGGCGGGTGCCGGTTCGGCCGGAGCAACGACAGCTGCATTGGCCGCAGCGGCTTCATAGGCCTTTTCAGCGGCTTCGGCGCTGATTACGTCTTCGGCTTCGGACATGTATCAATCACTTCCTTGGCTCTGAGTGCACGAAAAGCTCATATTGCATTGCAGCATATACGTGCTGCATTTGCGAAGTCAAGAAAAATGTTGCAGTGCAGCAATTGCATTTTGCTGCAGCTGCCGAGGCTCCGATTAACGCTCCCGCACGTAGCGTCCGGGCGCGTCTTCGACGCAGGGATCGCCTTTGCCGCCGGGCTTTCGCTTGCCCTTGGCGGCCACTTCCGCGGGTGCCCTGGCCCGCAGCCACGCGGCCCAGTTCGGCCACCAGCTTCCCTTGTGTTCTTTTGCACCTGCGATGAAGCCATCCAGCGTCTCGCGCTCGGCGGGGTTGATCCAGTACTGGTATTTGCCCGAGGCGGGCGGATTGACGACGCCGGCGATATGCCCGGAGCCTGCCAGCACGAATTCCCACGGCCCGGAGAGGTAGCGCGTGATTTTCCAGACGCTGCCCGGGGGCGCAATATGATCCTCGCGCCCGGCCTGGATAAAGCTGGGCGTGGCAATGCGCGATATGTCGATCGGGGTGCCGAGCGCGCTCAGCGAATCGGCCACGACCAGGCGGTTGTCGCGGTAGAGGTCGCGCAAGTAGTCCTTGTGCCATTTGGCAGGCAAGTTGGTGACGTCGCCGTTCCAGTACAGCATGTCGAATGCCGGTCGATCCTCGCCCAGCAAGTAATACTTGATCGCCGGACCCCAGATCAGGTCGCGGCCGCGCAGCAGGTTGAAGGTCGCTGCCATGACCCGGCCATCGAGGTACCCGTTCGGTGTCAGCTGATCGACCATGGCCAGCTGTGCATCGTCAACGAAGTGCTTCAGGTCGCCCGCCTCTTCGAAGTCGACTTGCGCGGTGAAAAACGTGGCGCTGGCGACTTTATCCGCATCGCCGCGCCGCGCCATGATTGCCAGCGTTGCCGCGAGCGTCGTGCCCGCCGCGCAATAACCGATGGCGTGCACCGCCGGCACGTTCAGGCGGGCGCGCACGGCGTCGAAGGCGTCGATCTGGGCGGCAATGTAATCGTCCCAGATCACTTCTGCCATGGTCTCGTCAGCCGACTTCCATGAAACCATGAACACCGTGATGCCTTGTTCCACCGCCCAGCGCACGAAGCTTTTGGCCGGGTTGAGATCGAGGATATAGAAACGGTTGATCCACGGGGGGAAAATCACCAGCGGCACTTCCAGCACTTTGGCCGTGGTCGGCGTATACTGGATGAGTTGATAGAGCGGCGTTTCATGCACCACTTTGCCGGGCGTGGCGGCAATGGTCTCGCCAAGGCGAAAGCTGGCGGGATCGCTGTGGGTAAGCTGGCCGCGCTGCAAGTCGGCAATCAGGTGCTCCATGCCCTTGATCAGACTTTTGCCGCCAGTGGCCTGCGCTTTTTCCAGGACTTGCGGGTTGGTCAGCGGGAAGTTCGCCGCGTCGAGCGCATCGATCAGTGCCTCGGTGAAGAAGCACAGCTGCGCCTGCCGTTTGGGTTCAAGATCCTTGGTATCTTCTGCAAGCGCCAGAAGTTCGGCCGCGAGGCGGTCGTAGCTTTGCCGGATCAGTTCGAACACCGGATTACCTTGCAGGCCCTCTTCGCCCGGGGCCGCCCCGGCATGGGCCGGCAACTGCTGCCACATGCCGGCAAGGTCCGTCCACAGTGCCTGTTGCCGCACGAGCGCGCGCTCGGGCAGATGCGAATTCCAGCTCTCGCGCAGCGCGGAGAGGCCGTTGGAACCGCCGAAAGCCTCGGCCACACCTGTCTTGCCGCAAACCAGATCCTGCCACATGCCCGCCAGACTGGCTCCGGCTTCGGCCTGCGCGTTCAGCAGCGCGGCAAAGGCCTGTGCGGGGTCGTCAGCATTCAGAGCCATGGCGATAAATCCTCAGAGCTCGAGCATTTCGGCCCCGCGGCGCTTCAGCGGGCGATGCACTGCGCCCGGCCAGCGCTGCGATAATTGGCGTGGAACTTGGGCATGTTGTCGGACCGTTCGCCAAAATCGTGGCCGTCGCCGAGGTAGAGCTCGATCGTTCGGCCGCCCGGAATATCCGAACTTTCATAGTTCTCGATCATGACATTCTTGCGCTCGGCGCCCCATCGGCCATGGCCGAACAATGTCGTGGTGCCATCGGCATGTGACATCAAGAAGCGGAACAGGGTGATGCCGCAGCGCCCCCGGTCGTCGACGCTGACGCCGCAAAAATCCCGTCCGCACGGTGCAACGTCGATGGTCTTGTAAAGCTTGCCCCGCGCGGTGAACACCGGCCTGTCTTCGGAGACTGTCCAGCGCCCGAAATAAGGGCTGGGCGCGGGATTGGCGGCAGATGGCAAAGCCGCCGCAAGATGCGCCGCACCGGCCAGCGCGACTGCGCCGCACAGCAGCTGGATCGACAGGCGCGACATCCGATGTGATAAGGCGGGCATGACTTCCTCCGGCTTGGAACGGCAATGGCAGACCGGCCCGGCGCGACGGGCCATTCGCGCCGCGTTCATAGCACCAATCCTGCTCTTTGTAATCATAACCGCGGGCAAGGCGCTGATGGCAGCCTTCGAGAATGACAATTTCCCGGAAAGCCTGGCGGTCAAGGTTGAAGTGATGCCGATCCTGTTTCCGCTGCACATGCTGAGCGGGGGTCTTGCGCTATTGCTGGTGCCACTGGCGATCGCGCTACGCCGCAGGCCGCGCTGGCACCGGATGGCCGGGCGAATTGCGGCGGGCGATGTGGCGATCGCGGGGATCACAGCATTTCCTGTTGCCTTGGTCCTGCCAGTGACAGGGTGGTCTGCTGCAGGTTTTACCGCGCAGGGCTTCGTCTGGCTTTTGCTGCTGGGCCTGGGCCTTTGGCACATCCGCCGCGGACGCATTGCCGCCCACCGCGCCATGATGGTGATGCTGGCTGCAACCACGTCGGGCGCGATTTTTTTCCGCGTCTATCTCGCTTTATGGGCGATTTTCGCGCATGGCAGGCACTTCGAGTTGTTTTATGCTTGCGACGCGTGGATAGCCTGGCTCTTGCCGCTTGGCATCTCCGCCCGCATCATGAGGCACAATGGCACCTGGCGGAGCGTTGGCGCATAGGCACGCAAAGCCCGGCGCAAGATCGCAGGAAAAAGGCCAGATGTCCGAAGAATTTTACCGCATGAAGCGACTGCCGCCCTATGTCATCGCGGAAGTGAATGACATGCGAGCCGCAGCCCGCCATGCCGGCAAGGACATCATCGACCTCGGCATGGGCAATCCGGACTTGCCGCCGCCCGCGCATGTCATCGACAAGCTGTGCGAAGTGGCGCAGAAGCCCGATGCCCATGGCTATTCGGCATCCTCGGGCATTCCCGGGATCCGCAAGGCGCAGGCCAACTATTACGCGCGCCGATTCGGCGTCGAGCTCGATCCCGCCACCGAAGTGGTGATGACCATGGGTTCGAAAGAAGGGCTCGCCAGCCTCGCCACTGCGATCACCGCGCCGGGAGACGTGGTGCTGGCGCCAAACCCCAGCTACCCGATCCACACCTTCGGCTTCATCATCGCCGGGGCGACGATCCGTTCGGTCCCGGTTACGCCGGACGAGAAATATTGGGCGGCGCTGGACCGTGCGATGGCTTTCACCGTGCCGCGCCCCTCGATCCTGATCGTCAACTATCCTTCGAACCCGACGGCTGAAACCGTGGACCTGGCTTTCTACGAGCGGCTGGTCGCTTGGGCGAAGGAAAACAAGGTCTGGGTGCTGTCGGACCTGGCTTATTCCGAGCTCTATTTTGACGGCAATCCCACGCCCTCGATCCTGCAGGTGCCGGGCGCCAAGGATGTCGCGGTGGAATTCACCTCGATGAGCAAGACTTTCTCGATGGCCGGCTGGCGCGTCGGCTTCGCGGTCGGCAATTCTCGCCTCATCGCTGCGCTGAAGCGGGTGAAGAGCTATCTCGATTACGGCGCCTTCACGCCGATCCAGGCGGCGGCCTGCGCGGCGCTCAACGGACCGCAGGATATCGTCGAGAAGAACCGCGAGCTTTACCAGAAGCGCCGCGACGTTCTGGTCGAAAGCTTTTGCCGGGCGGGCTGGGCCATTCCCTCGCCCAAGGCTTCGATGTTCGCCTGGGCACCTTTGCCGCCTGCGCTGAAAGAAATGGGCAGCCTCGAATTTTCCAAGCAGCTGCTTACCCACGCTGAAGTCGCTGTGGCGCCCGGCGTGGGTTATGGCGAGGAAGGCGAAGGTTATGTCCGCATCGCCATGGTCGAGAATGAACAGCGTCTGCGTCAGGCAGCGCGCAACGTGAAGCGTTACCTGGCCAGCATGGGCGTCAACAGCTCGGCGGCCTGATCGCTGCCGAAGCGCTGACCGGCCAGCTTACTGGCCAGTAAAATTCGCAGCGCGCCGTTCGAACACCGAGGCCACGCCTTCGGCATAGTCTGCCGTCGGCTTGAGCAAGGCCTGCTGCTGATGCTCATGAGCGATAGCGGCATCGATCTGATCGAGAAAGCCATCGCCCAGCGTCTTGCGCACGGCGCGGAGCGCCAGCGGCGCGTTCTCGGCGATTTCGCCCGCCATGGCGCGGGCGACGTCCATCAGATCATTCTCGCCGGAGAGCCTGTCGGCCAGTCCCCAGGCCAAGGCATCATCCGGCTTTATGCGTGCTGCGGAAAGCAGCATCCAGGCGGCCCGCTGCTGACCCACGACGCGCGGCAACGTGACCGAAATGGCAAAGCCCTGGTGAAAGCCAAGCCGAACGAAATTTGCCGAAAACCGCGCGGCGGGAGCGGCGACGCGGAAATCGGCGGCAAGCGCCAGACCGATCCCGGCGCCAATCGCGGCGCCCTGGATTGCCGCGATCATCGGCTTCTTGCGCGCGAAAATGCGTCTGGCCTGGCCATAGATATCGCCGAACGAATCCATCGCATCAGTGGCATTCAGGCTCTCGTCGCCAGCCAGGTCCGCGCCGGCGCAGAAGCTTTTGCCTTCAGACGAAAGGACAATGCAGCGCACTTCGCGATCGGCGTCGAACATGTCGATCGCATCGGCGATTTTGCTCAACAGTTCCGGGCAAGCAAAATTGAGCGGCGGCTTGGCGAAACGGATCTCGCCAATATGGCCATTGGTCGAATGCGTAGCGGACACAGTCATTCCCGGGAAGCTCCAGCTTGGGCGCTAAGGCACCCTTTTTCACACTGGATTGCGCCATTCCACGGATTGGCCAGCCGCGCCAGAGTATTTCGAAGCAGTTTCTGCTGCAGCGATCGACTGGCAATCGCTCGTGCAGCCGCCACCAAGCGCAGCGCCGATGAGTAGTAATGCGGGGCCCGATCCCAGACCGGCCTTGGCGGCCAGCGGTAGCAAGTCGAGCCGCGTGCCGATCCGGCGTTCATCGGGCAGGCTGGCATTCTCGACCAGGGCAACAGGCGTGTCGGCAGGCAGGCCCGCTGCCATCAGCTCGCGCGAGACTTCGCTGGCCGCTGCCTTGCCCATGTAGATCGCGAGCGTCGCCTGCGGGTCGGCCAGCGTCTGCCAGTCAAGGTCGAGCGTCTCGCCCGCGCGGGCGTGGGCGGTGACCAGCACCAGCTTGCGGGCAAGCCCGCGCAGGGTCAACGAAGCGCCAAGGCCGGCAGCAGCAGCGCTCGCGGCAGTGACACCCGGGCAGATCGCCACTGGCACGCCTGCCGCGCGGCAGGCCGTCATCTCTTCGGCGGAACGGCCGAATATCGACGGATCGCCGCCTTTGAGGCGCACGACACGTTCGCCCTGCAAGGCCGCCTCGACCAACAGGCGGTCGATCTCACCCTGCGCTTTCGAATGGCGGCCAGACCGCTTGCCCACCGGGACGAGGCGCGCGCCCTGGGCGGCAAGCTCGAGAACTTCAGGGCCGACCAGTGCATCGTGAAAGACAATGCTTGCCGTGCGGATCAGCCGCTCTGCCTTGCGCGTGAGCAGTTCGGGATCACCGGGCCCGGCGCCAACCAGCCAGACCATGCCGGCCGGAAAATCATGTTTGCCCGCTATGCTCATTCCGCCGCCTCCAGATCCTGCGCGCAGGCTGCTTCGATAAGCCGGGCGATTGCCGGGCGGCACGAGCCGCAATTGGTGCCAGCGCGGTTGGCCGTGCCCACACAGGCAACAGTCACCGCGCCCGCGCAGACCGCCGATTCAATCTCACGCGCGCCAATACCGTGGCAGACGCAGACGATGGGCCCGCGGTCCGGCATGGGTGTTGCCGGACGCCCAGCGAGCAATTCCAGTGCACCGGCCTCATCAGTGCCGAGCTGCGCGGCGACCCAATCGCGCGGCGGCAGTTCTCCCGAGCGGGTGAGATAGAGCGCAGCCTCCAGCGCGCCGTTCTCTGCGCGCACCACGATCCGGCGCATGCCGCGCGCCATGTCGCAGGCTTCGAGGCTCTCCCCCTCGGGCAGCAGCAGGGCGGGATCGAGCGCTTCGTCTCCCGCCAGTTCGTAAAGCCACCCGCCTGCCATCCGCGCGCGGCTCCACCACAGCAGCTGCGGCAGTGCCGGTTCGCCCCGCGTCGCAAGGAAAGCGCGCCATTGCGGGTTGATCGGGAAGACGCGCGCGGGCGTGTCCTTGAAACCCGGCTGGCCGGAGAAAGGATCGGTCTCGCTGAGGGCAAGCCGGTTGCTGCGTCCCCCATGGCCGACGCCGCCTGCCATCGCATCAGTCCAGTGCATCGGTACGCACAAGTCGCCCCGGCGCTGTCCCTCGCTGATAGCAACACGGAAGCTCGCCGCGCCCGCTTTGGTCTCGACTCGGGCGAGCCCGCCATTGGCCAAACCGAGCTGCGTAGCGTCGCGGGGGTGCACTTCGAGCAGAGGCTCACGCCGGTGCTGGGACAGGGTTGGCGAAAGGCCGGTACGCGTCATCGTGTGCCATTGGTCACGGTAGCGCGCGGTGTTGAGCCGCAGCGGGAACTCGGGATCGACAGTCGGAACTGACGGCTTGACCGGGACAATATTGGCGCTGCGACCCGCCATCGGATGCCGCCCGCCCCAGAGGAAGGGGGCCATATCTTCGAACTCGGCGTCCGAGATGCCTGCCTTGTCTGTCAGGTCGAGCACTTTGCCGTGGCTCACGGCCAGACCGGTCATCGCTGCATATTCGCGGAAGACTGCGGCGACACTTTGCCAGGCGAAAGCAGTGCCGTGTCCCATGCGCGCCGCGACATCGGCAATGATCGCCCAGTCGGCGCGTGCCTGCCCGGGTGCGGCAAACAGCGCGCGCTGGCGGCTGATGCGGCGCTCGCTATTAGTCACGGTGCCGTCCTTTTCGCCCCAGGCCAGCGCGGGCAGACGGACATGGGCGAGGCGCGCAGTATCAGTGTCGGCGATCACGTCGGAGACGACCACGGTCTCGCACCGTTCCAGCGCCTCGCGCACGAAGCCTGCATCGGGCATCGACACGGCCGGATTGGTCGCCATGACCCAAAGGAACTTGATGCGGCCATCGTGGACCGCCCTGAATATGTCGACCGCCTTGAGGCCCGGGCCGGTGCAGAGACGGTCTGTCTGCCAAAACGCGGCGACGTCAGCGCGCTCGGCTTCGGAAAAGCCCAGGTGGCAAGCCAGCATGTTGGACAGGCCGCCCACTTCGCGCCCGCCCATGGCATTGGGCTGGCCGGTCATCGAGAATGGCCCCATTCCCGGAGCATTGATACGCCCCATGGCCAGGTGGAGGTTGATGATCGCGTTACCCTTGTCCGTGCCGAAGCGCGACTGGTTGGCGCCTTGGCTGAACACCGTGACCATGCGCGGATGCGCAGCGACAAGATCGGCGAGCGCGGCAAATGTCGTTGCATCGACGCCCGGATCGCACGCTGCCACCTCGCTTTGTGCCAGCCCACGCGCCGTCATTTCGGCCAGCAGGGCATTGAACAGCGCAACATCGCCATCGGGTGCGACCGGCACGTGGAGGTCTGCTTGCTCGCCAGTCTCAGTGCGCCGGGGATCGATGACGACGATTTTCGTGCCTTTTGCGGCACGGTTTGCTTCGATGCGCTGCCAGATTACCGGATGGCACCAGGCCGTGTTGGAGCCGACCAGCAGAATCAGCTCCGCATCGTCGAGATCATCGTAAGTGCACGGGACGATATCTTCGCCGAACGCGCGGTTGTGCGCGGCGACGGCGCTGGCCATGCACAGGCGGCTGTTGGTGTCGATATTGCCCGAGCCGACAAAGCCTTTCATCAGCTTGTTGGCGACGTAATAGTCTTCGGTGAGGAGCTGGCCGGAGACATAGAACGCGACGCTGTCCGGCCCGTGCTCGGCAATGCAGGCCTGCATGCGACCGGCCACGAGGTCTAGCGCTTCATCCCAGGTTGCTTCGTCTTCGCCGATCATCGGCGCCAGCAGGCGACCTTCGAGACCAACGGTTTCGCCCAGATGCGTGCCCTTGGAGCAGAGCTTGCCGAAATTCGCCGGGTGGTCTGGATCGCCCATGATCGTGACTGCTCGCGCGCCAGTCACTTCGGCCTTGATGCCGCAGCCGACGCCGCAATAGGCGCAGGTGGTGCGGATCTGCTTCACGCGGCGTGGCGCCCGATGACGGCGTCGCGCAGCAGATAGATGCGCCCGGCATCCACTCTCAGCGGAATGGTGGGAACGCAGGCGTTCTTTTCTTCCTCGCTGTCGCCCAAGGCCTTGCCGGTCTTGAGCGAGATGTTCCAGCTGTGCAGCGGGCAGGTCACGACCGTGCCGTGGACGATGCCCTGGCTAAGCGGCCCCTGCTTGTGCGGACACTTGTTGACCAGCGCGTAAAACTGGTTGTCCAGCGTGTGGAATACGGCGATTTCCTCACCGCCCTGCACGGGCAGGGTGCGCGCGTTGCCGGGGCCGATCTGGTCCACCGGGCCAATGTCGAGCCAGTCGCCAATCATTTCGCAAACTCCATGTGCGTGGTTTCGGCAGGCAGGGGGCGCACTTCGGCGAGGTGCTGGTGCAGCTCGGCATGCTTGCCCGCGGCGCGCTCCGCCCAGGGATCGTCCTGCATGAATTGCTGCGAGAAGCGGAACCGCGCGGCCAGGACCGCGACAGACTGCTCATTGTCGAACAGCGCCTTTTTCACATAGTCCAGCCCGACCCGCTCGATCCACGGCGCGGTGCGTTCAAGATACCAGGCGTCTTCGCGGTAGAACTGGATGAAGGCGGCGCAGACATCCATCGCCTGCTGTTCGGTCTCGACCTTGCAGAGCAAGTCAGTGGCGCGCACCTTGATGCCGCCATTGCCGCCGACGTGCAGTTCGTAGCCCGAATCGACGCAGACCACGCCGAAGTCCTTGATCGTCGCTTCGGCGCAATTGCGCGGGCAGCCCGATACGGCGATCTTGAACTTGTGCGGCATCCAGCTGCCCCAGGTCATCCGCTCGATCTTGACGCCCAGCCCGGTTGAATCCTGCGTGCCGAAGCGACACCATTCGCTGCCGACGCAGGTCTTCACCGTGCGCAGCGACTTGCCATAGGCATGGCCCGAAACCATCCCGGCAGCGTTGAGGTCGGCCCAGACGGCGGGTAGGTCTTCCTTCTTGATCCCGAAGATGTCGAGCCGCTGGCCGCCCGTGACTTTGACCATCGGCGCGTTGAACTTCTCGACCACATCGGCAATCGCGCGCAATTCTCGCGGGTTGGTCAGCCCGCCCCACATCCGCGGGACGACCGAGTAAGTGCCGTCCTTCTGGATGTTGGCGTGCATCCGCTCATTGACGTAGCGGCTCTGCTGATCATCCTCATATTCGCCGGGAAGCGCGCAGACGAGGTAATAGTTCAGCGCCGGGCGGCACGAGGCGCAGCCATCGGGCGTCGACCAGTTCAGCTCCTGCATCACTTGCGGGATGACCTTGAGCTGTTTTTCAACGATCAGCCGCCGCACGTCCGAATGGGTGAAGCTGGTGCACTTGCACAAGGTCTTCGGGCCGCTGTCGACCGCGCCTTCGCCCAAAGTCAGGCTCAGCAGGCTCTCGACAAGACCGGTGCACGAACCGCAGCTCGCCGATGCCTTGCAAGCGGAGCGGACTGCATCGAGACTGTGCGCGCTGCCCAGGATGCAGCCGACCACCTTGCCCTTGGACACGCCGTTGCAGCCGCAGATTTCCGCGTCGTCCGAGAGTGCTGCAACGGCGGCATTAGGGTCCGCAAGGGCGCCCCCCTGGGCGAAGGCCTGGCCGAAGATCAGGGCTTCGCGAATATCGGAAATATCCTCGCCCTTTTTCAGCAGGTCGAAATACCAGCTGCCATCGGCCGTATCGCCATAAAGCACTGCGCCGACCACGCGGCTGTCCTTCACGATCACGCGCTTGTAGATGCCGCGCGAGGCATCGCGCATGACGATGTCTTCGGCGTCCTCCCCGCCGGAAAAGTCGCCAGCGGAAAACAGGTCGATGCCTGATACTTTGAGCTTGGTCGAAGTGACTGAGCCTTCATAACCGCTGGGCGAGCCCGTCGCAAAATCGGCCAGCGCGCGGCACATGTCCCACAGCGGCGCGACGAGCCCATAGCAGGCCCCGCGGTGCTGGACGCATTCACCCACGGCCATGATCGCGGGATCGGATGTGACCATGTGATCGTCGACCATGATTCCTCGTTCGACTTCGAGGCCGGCGGCTTTGGCGAGGCCCGTGGCGGGCCGGATGCCGACAGCCATGACGACGATGTCGGCTGGAAACTCGCGTCCGTCTTTCAGGCGTACCGAGCTGACGTGACCACCTGTGCCGACGATCTCGCCGGTGTCGCCGCCCGTCACAATCGTCTGCCCGCGGCGTTCGAGTTCGGTCTTGAGCAGCCAGCCTGCAGCTTCATCGAGCTGCCGCTCCATCAGCGTAGGCATGAGATGGACGACGGTGACCTGCATGCCTCGAAGCGAAAGGCCATGCGCAGCCTCCAGCCCGAGCAGGCCACCGCCGATCACCACGGCACTGCCGCCGCCGCTGGCCTTGCCCGCTTCGGCCGCCGCCAGCATCCTGTCGACATCGTCAAGGTCGCGGAAAGTCACCACACCGGGCAGGTCATGGCCGGGCACGGGGATGATGAAGGGATCGCTGCCGGTGGCGATCAGCAGCCGATCGTAGGGTTCGACCCTGCCGGACCTGGCAATGACGGTTTGCGTCTTGCGATCGATCGTAACAACCGGATCGCCGGAAATCAGCGTGATGCCATTGTCATCATACCAGTCCTGCCCATTGATCACGATGTCCTCGAATGCCTTCTCGCCTGCGAGAACGGGCGAGAGCATGATGCGGTTATAATTCACGCGCGGCTCGGCGCCGAAGATCGTGATGGAAAAGCGGCCGGGATCGCGCGCCAGAACTTCCTCGACCGCACGGCATCCCGCCATGCCGTTGCCGATCACCACAAGCCGCTCGGCGAGCCTGCTCTTGTTGGCGGCCCCGCTTTCGACCTTGCTCAAATTCATCGGCGCATTCACCTGCAATCTCCTCAGCCGACGCATGAACGCAGAAAAGCCGCCACAAACCGATCCTGAGAGGATGGTTCGGGCGGCTTCGTTGCCACGCGTCTGTCGTTGTTTTGCGGGGAGCGGCTGTTCCGTCCCACGGTGGACGGCGCTTCCCGGCTTCATTCGCAAGTTACGTGATTCGGGGCAGACTATGCAAGACTTTTTTGCAGTGCAGCAAAAATCATTGCAGGGCCTGCCCCGAACAGGGGTCAGAACGCGATTTCGGCCTGGACCCAGAACTTCTGCGTGTCCGGCCCCACTGCGCGGGCCGTGTAGTCCGCATATTTGACCATCCAGCCGATCTTGCCGGTCTTGAAGCCGAGCGCGGCATCCCATTCATAGCCAAGATCGACGCCGCCCACGTCGCTGTCGAAGTCGTGATAGGTGACTGACGCGTTCAGCCCCTTGATCACTTTCATCTTCGGAAAGCCATAGGAGACCCCGGCATAGAAATCCTGGAGGCCCGAATTGGGCGTGACGAGGAACATGTCGGCCCAGCCGTTGAACTTGTGCAAGGTCGCCATCGGCGTCTGGAAAGCGCGGCCCGCGCCGCCGGCAGCGGCGGCATCGCTGCCGAGCAATTCATAGCCGACCGTCGCGGCCAGGCCCTTGTAGGCAAGGCTGCCTTCAGCGGCGAAGTAATCCGCGCCGAACGAGGGCCCCGATCCCGTGTAGGCACTCTGGTGGGCGTAGGACGCCGCGAGATTGAGCTTCACTTGCTTTGACAACGGCAGACTCGTGGTTGCGCGCAGCCCGTAGGTCTGCGTATCGGCGAGCGCGACTGCCAGCGCGGGAACCTGTTCTGCGGCATCGTAATCCAGCAGGTAAGCAAATGCCTTTACTTGCACCGGACCCAGCTTGCCGCCCGCGCCGAGGAAGACGAAATCGCCGTCATAGGCAGTGCGGCCGCCGGCATCATAGCCATAGATCGTGCGCTGGCTCATGGCATAAGTGCCATCGAGCGAGACCGGGCCGAGCTTGGCTTCCACCCGCGCGGCATCGAACGTCTGCTCGTTCTGGCGCCAGCCGACCGAGCCGACAAATCGCTGGTCATCGAGATTGATCCGCTGGCGGCCGACCGTCACTGTCACGGCCTTGCCCTTGTATTGCAGCTGGAGGCGGTTGAGTTCGATGTTTTCGGGATCGACAACTGTTGCATAGCCAGGGCGGCGCTGGTAGCTGCCAACGGCGAAAGGCAGCGCGTTATAGCTCGAATCAAGCGCCACCATGCCTTCGGCTTCGGCAAGCAGCGAGAGCTTCGAGGCCGCGTGCTTCAGCTCGCCGCCGAAACGCACGCGCAGAGTGACGGAATCTGCCTCGACCGTCGGCTGGTCGACATGTTCGAGGCGCAGGCGCGCGTCGATGATCGGATCGAGCGTAATCCCGTCACTGACGGTGACCGGGTCGCCAAACTTCTTGGGCGCCGCGTAAGCCGGGCAAGCAAGGGCGATCGGCGCCGCCAGAGCGGTCGCCGTGAATAGCATTTTCCTCATTTATTCTTTCTCCTGACGAACCTGCCTCGCGGCATCCCCCCCCTGGGTCTGATCAGGCCGCTTCTGCGGTCGGCCCGTGATCGTATTCGGCCAGGAAATGCAGCACTTCCTGACGGTAGGCATAGAATTGCGGATCTTTGAGCAAGGCCTTGCGGTCGCGCGGGCGCGGCAGGTCGACCTTCAGCACTTTGCCGATCGTGGCATTGGGCCCGTTGGTCATCATCACCACGCGGTCGGCCAGCAGGATTGCTTCGTCGACATCGTGGGTGACCATGATCGCCGTCACCTTGGTGCGGTTCCACACTTCGACCAGCACGTCCTGCAAGTCCCAGCGGGTCAGGCTGTCGAGCATGCCGAAAGGCTCGTCGAGCAGCAGCAGGCGCGGGGATAGCGCGAAGGCGCGGGCGATGCCGACGCGCTGGCGCATGCCGTTCGACATTTCCGCCGCCAGTTTGTCCTTGGCATCGGCGAGGCCGACACGTTCAAGATAATAGTCGACGATCTCGCGGCGCTCGGCCTTGCTGGCGTGCGGATAGACTCGCTCCACGCCGAGCGCGACGTTCTGCCGCGCAGTCAGCCAGGGCATCAGGCTGGGCGCCTGGAACACCACGGCCTTGTCCGGACCGGCAACGTCGATTTCCCGGTTGTCGAGTACGATCGAGCCCTTGGAAATTGCATTGAGGCCGGCCGCCATGGTCAGCACGGTCGATTTGCCGCAGCCGGAGTGGCCGATCAGGCTGACGAACTCGCCCTTGTCCATCAGCAGGTTGAAATCCTCGACTACAGTCAGCGGACCCTTGGGGGTGGGATAGACCTTGCCCAGTTTGTAGAATTCCATGAAGCGGCGTTCTGTGCCGCCGCTAGCCGCATCGCGATAGGCCTTGGGCGGCGGAGCGAGATCAAGCGGGGTAACATTGGGCAGGTTGCCGTAGTCACTCCCCTTGGCCTGGGTGTCGGCAACCAGCGACCCCAGATAGCTGACGATCTCGCGGCGCTGCGCCTGGAAAGCCACGTCGTCGTTCACTGCCTCGCGGTCACGCGGGCGGGGCAGGTTGACGTTGAAGATCCGGCCGATTTTCGCTGCGGGCGCGGGAGTGAGAACCGCGACCCGGTCAGCCAGCAGCAGCGCCTCGTCGACATCGTTGGTGACGAGAATGATTGTGCGCTTTTCTTCCTTGCGGATGCGCTCGATCTCGTCCTGCAGCTTGGCGCGAGTCAGTGCGTCGAGCGCGGAGAGCGGCTCATCGAGCAGCAGGATTTCCGGTTCCATGGCCAAGGCCCGCGCCACAGCGACGCGCTGGCGCATACCGCCGGAAAGCTGCGCCGGCTTGCGGTCCAGCGCGTGGGCAAGGCCGACCAGTTCCACTTTCTGGCGCACCAGATCGCTGCGCTGGCCCGGGGTGCGATCCTTGTGCACCGCATCGACGGCGAGAGCGACGTTGGCTTCCACAGTCAGCCAGGGCAACAGCGAGTAGGACTGGAAAACCAGGCCGCGGTCCTTGCCCGGTCCGTCGATCGCCTCGCCTTTCAGCAGGATCTCGCCCGCATCGGGTTCGACCAGACCGGCGATTGCAGAGATCAGGGTCGTCTTGCCAGCGCCCGAGAAGCCCAGGATGGCGATGAATTCACCTTCCATGACATCGAGATCAATGCCGCCCAGCACTTCGCTGATGCCGCCAGCCTTGCCAGTGTAGGTCTTGGTGACGCCTTTGAGAGAGAGGATGGGTTGTGCCATGATCAAAATGTCCGGTTGCGGCTGACGAAGGATTGCAGCGCCATCATCACCCGGTCGAGCGCGAAGCCGATCAGGCCGATCACCACCACGGCAACCATGATGCGGGCGAGCGATTTTTCGCTGCCATTCTGGAATTCGTCCCAGACGAATTTGCCGAGGCCAGGATTCTGCGCGAGCATCTCGGCCGCGATGAGCACCATCCAGCCTGTGCCGAGCGAGAGGCGCATACCGGTAAAGATATAGGGCAGCGCGCTGGGCAGGACGAGCTTGGTCAGCCGCGCCATCCAGCCGAGCTTGAGCACGCGGCCGACATTGATCAGGTCCTTGTCGATCGAGGCAGTGCCAATGGCCGTGTTGATCAGCGTCGGCCACAGCGAGCAGAGCATCACGACGACGGCGGAAATGACGAAGCTTTTGGCCAGTGTTGGGTCATCCGAAGTGATTGAAGCCGAGACGACCATAGTGACGATCGGCAGCCAGGCGAGCGGCGAGACCGGGCGCATGACTTGCACCAGCGGGTTGATCGCAGCATTCACTCGCCGTGACATACCAGCAACCAGCCCCAGCGGCACGGCGACCACGCTGGCGAGGACGAAGCCCATCGCCACGGTTTTCAGCGAAGTGAAGATCTGATCAATGAAAGTCGGCGGCCCGGTATAGCTGCCACCGGCCGCCACGGCTGCCGCCGCGTCGACCCGCGCGGCGCGGTATTCATCCATCAGGCCGCCGAATGCGTCCCATACGTCGCCCGGTCCGGGAAGCGCGCCAAGCGAAGTCTTCACCATCGGCGCCAGCAGCGACCACAGGACGAGGAAGCCGACGATGCCCGCCAGCGGCGGCCAGAGCGCATCGAAAATCGCGCGCGCTGGCGGCACCTTGAGCCCGAAAGGCAGGCCGCCCGAGAGCGACCTGTCTTCCACGGCTCCCGCCCCGTCTTTTACAGCGTCCGCTGCGTCTGCCGGAGGGGATACTTCCTGGTCCACGTCGAAATTATCCTTGGCAAGCGGCACGGCGGTCATCGTCGTCATCCTCTTTACTTGACGCCTGCGGGCGTAACAGTCTGCCCGTCCTTCAGGCCGATCGAGAAACCGGCGGCGTAGGCGGCCGGTTTGCGGGGATCGAAAGCAATCCCGTCGATCGCCTTGCGCGTGTAGACGCGGAAGCCGTCGCTCTTGGGGAAGGCTTCGGCGGGCGCCTTGCCGTCGGCAACAAGGCTGGCGGCAGCTGCATCATAGATATCGGTGCGATAGACCGACTTGGCCGTATCCAGATACCACTGGTCGGGCTTTGCCTCGGCGATCTGGCCCCAGCGGCGCATTTGCGTGAGGAACCAGATGGCGTCCGACCAGAACGGATAGCTCGCCTGCTGGTCGAAGAAGAGGTTGAATTCGGGCGTGTCGCGCGTGTCGCCATCGCCAAAAGTGAACTTGCCGGTCATTGAAGCCATCAACACTTTTTCGTCGGCGCCGACGTATTTCGGCAGGGCGAGCAGCTTGACGGCTTCGGGCCGGTTCTTGCCGCCCTCGGCATCGAGCCACATCGAGGCGCGGATCAGCGCGCGGACGATAGCCTGGGTAGTCTTGGGGTTCTTGCTGGCGAATTCCTCGGTCAGGCCGAACACCTTGTCACCCGTCGTGCCCGCAATATCGGGATCGACGATGATCGGCACACCGATTTTCTTGGCGACCGATGCCTGGTTCCACGGTTCGCCCACCGAGTAGCCGTTGATCGTGCCAGCCTCAAGCGTGGCGGGCATCTGTGGCGGCGGCGTGACCGACAGCTGCACTTCGGCGCCGGTGGTGCCGGCGGTGTCGCCGGGCAGGTAGAAACCGGGGTTCAGCCCGCCGCCCGCCAGCCAGTAGCGCAGCACATAATTGTGGGTCGAAACCGGGAAGACCATGCCCATCTTGAAAGGCTTGCCTTCGGACTTGAACTTGGCGACCACGGGCTTGAGCGCAGCGGCGCTGACCGGGTGGACAACCTTGCCGTCCGGTCCTTTGGGCAGGGTGGGGGCGATCATTTCATAGACCTGGTTCGAAATCGTCACGCCCTTGCCATTGATGTCGAGGCTGAAGGGGGTGATGAGTTTCTGCTTCGCGCCGATCCCGGCGCCCGAGGCCAGAACCTGGCCAGCCAGCATGTGCGCACCATTGAGCTGGCCCGAGGTCACCCCGTCGAGCAGCACTTTCCAGTTGGCCTGCGGCTCCAGCGTGACGTTGAGACCTTCCTCGGCGAAGAAACCTTTCTCCTTGGCGATCACCAGCGGGGCGATGTCAGTCAGCTTGATGAAGCCGAGCTTGAGGTTCGATTGCTCGATGCCCTTTTCGGCCGCAATCTTGGCGATGTCCCCCGTGCCTGGCGCCGGAGCGTCTCCGCCCTTGCCGCAGCCTGCGAGCGCGACGCTCATCAACAGCGCTGCGGTGAATCCGCGCCTGCCCATCCGCATGCCAGCCTGATTGCCCCGAGTAGCCTTCATGTCGTTCGATCCCTTTGCGCCGGGCGTGAAAACGAAAAAAGCCGCCACGACTTGGACCCAAGGGGACCAGATCGGGCGGCACCGTTGCCACGCATTGTGATTGCAACAGGAGGCGGGTCGATCGCTGCCCGTCCTTGGGCCGCTCCACCTCTGTTGACGGGATGGTAAGCGATTCGAAGGGCCGCCGTAAAGCCCCTTTTTGCAGTGCAGCAAAAAAAGTCTGTCAGGGCAGATCGGCGAGGTATCCGCGGATATCCTCGGGATCGAATGCCTTGCCATCAAAGAATTTGTTGTTTGTCAGTGTCATGGACCCTTGCTGCGTGCCCACGGCAAGCGGCCCCGCAAGGCTGCCCTCGACCTTGGAACTGGCGCCCGGCAGGGGTTCGGAAGTGCCCACGAGTGCACTGCGGTATACATCGGGACGGAAAACGCGCGCGGCCTGGGCGGCATGTTCGAGACTGAAGTCGAGATCATCCCAGCGGACCATCTGCGAATAGAGCCACTTGGCCTGGCTGACCCAGGGAAAGTTGGCCGCCTCGCGGTATTGGAACATGAAATCCGGATAGTGGACCAGCTCCCCGCCCTTAGCGAGCAGCAGCCGATCGGAAATTGCCCGCTCGATCAGCGTGGGCGAACCATCGAGAAACTCGCTGCGCGCGAGGATTGCAGCATTGGCCGACCAGTTTTCCGGATCGACGAAGTGCTTGCCGGCTGCGATCAGCGCACGCACCAGGGCTTCGACGTCGTCGCGCCGATCGTCAATCATTGCCTCGCGCATCGCCAGCACCTTTTCAACGCCGCGCCGCCAGATCTGCGCCGTGACCAGCACGATCTCGCCCGCGCCGCGTTCGACTGCGACTGAATTCCACGGCTCGCCCACGCAAATGGCATCGACTTCGCCGGCCTCCAGCGCATCGGCGCAGAATGGCGGCGGAACGGTCGAGATTTCCACGTC
>Ga0075366_10000088_pt1 | contig 36343 bp, 40 predicted proteins | sample EndMethybrTD3031_FD_72351 | JGI IMG/M metagenome (GOLD analysis project Ga0075366, IMG submission 72351) | Populus endosphere microbial communities from Tennessee, USA - Endosphere MetaG P. TD hybrid TD303-1 | ecosystem: Host-associated > Plants > Roots > Endosphere | place: USA: Tennessee...
GCATTATCGGTGCTGCAGCTTCCCGGTGGCGATTCTATGGCGTTTGTTTTGGCGGCATCGTTATGTATTTTTGAAATTCTCAGCCTGCCTTTCTTACTTTCCATGCGCCTAAGCCCGGCGTTTAGGGTACTTAGTATGGCCTGCGGGTGGTTTTTGGTGCTGAAATGGCTGTTTATTACTGCCTGGGAGGCAAGCGTTGCTCATGCATCAACTAGCGTACTCTTTGGCGCCTCCGTTCCACTTCCTGCGGGGTGGTGGAGTGTACTTTTCGTGGCTGTTTTGGGCGTAGCGATTGTGTGGGTAAGCTGGGGCTTATGGCCGTTTCGGGTACCGAAAACGCCTACAAAGTAAGCTATTGCCGTAAGCTATCTTTAAGCTTATTATAGAGGAAAATAAGGAGACTGCCGTATGGAAACCCTGCGCCAACTTGAGACAACTATAGCTTCATGGTATAAAAAGGCACCACACCTGCCTGGCGAAGCTCGAAACTGGATTGCTAAGAATGCGTGGTGGATTGTTATTGTGCTGGTTGTTTTCCTGGGGCTAGGAGTTATGACCGCCCTTTTGGGTGTTTTGTTTGCTGGCGCAGTACTCACCAGTTTTGGTGGTGCAATTGGTGCGGCCGTGGGCGGTTTCGCGGTTATTGCCGTTGTAGCGGGCATGTTCTTTTCACTCGTGTGCATTATTCTGGCGGCCATGGCAATCTCACCGCTAAAAGCACTGCGTAAAAAAGGCTGGAACCTATTGTTCCTGATTGTTCTTATTGAAGCCGTATCGCTGCCTGTGGCTTACTCTTTACTTTCGACATTGTAGGCACGGCCTGGGGCGTTTTATGGCTAGCAGTAGACGGCTACTTCCTTTTCGAAATTCGCGAGCACTTTATGGAAAATAAAAAGCTCAAAGCCAAAGAAGCAAAAATCGTCGAAAAGAAATAATAACGAGTATTGTACCACTTGAGCCTGGGGCCCTGAAGTGGTACAATAGCTCCTATTAATGGGGATTGGCCAAGTGGTAAGGCACCGGGTTCTGGTCCCGTGATCGGGGGTTCGAATCCCTCATCCCCAGCCATGAGTTCATTATTCAATTTTTTCGGTATAAACACCGTATTCACCCCTGTTATTTTTGAACAATCAGGGGTGCCAGATACGATATCATCGTAGGTTGGCGCACTATTAAAGATCACGCCGAAATACTTGGCTTGTAGCACTGGATTACTGTGGTGTAACAGTAGTTCTTCAAGGTGTGCCAGGAAATATTCGACATATGCTTTCATTTTTTCCATGTCCACAGGCTTTTGTTCTTCTTTTGTTTGTCGTTCGGATGTTAATTCGGCTATTTCTGTCTCAAGTTTAGCAATATCCTCTTCTAGGTATTTAATAGTCGTTTCAGAGCTTACGAGCTTGATCTTGTCCACATTCACACGTATTTGGCTGCGAAGCTGCGTAAGGCGCAAATCAAGAGACACAGAGTCCTTGTGTGTCTCCATTTGCTGCTTATCGAATGCCTCACCAATGTATTCCATTAAATCGGCAATATATTCCTCAGATACGGCTAAATGCTTCACAAACTCTTCAATTGTGTTGTCGAATTCTTTTTTAGACTTTCGGAAGTAATGATCGCCACGTTGATTACAGTGATATGCGGGAAAGTACTTTCCGTGCCTACCGCGCGATGAGCTGCCATACAGAGGTTTCTTGCAGCTCGGACACATGATGATTCGTTTAAACGGAAATTCGGAGTTCTTAACACCTTTCTTCACAAGGTGCTCTGCTGGCTTACGACGATAGATATGTACGCCGTCATCATTTTCTGTGATAATGATTTTACCTCTATTGGCAGCATTGAAGAGTTCATACGATACAAGACCGTCGAACTTACATTTAACGGGATTGCCTTGTGTCCATTTCTCGGGGTTCACCCCAGCATAGACAGGATTTTCAATCATACGCCACAACTGTTTGAGAGTAAGGGGCTCGCCGCCGATTACTTGAATGATCTTAGTCCTATCTTCCTTATCTCTAATGACACGCTCGCGTGTACGGAAGCCAAATTTATTTATCTCTTCAACAATTTCGATGTCCTCCATAGTGCCGCGAGCACGCAACTCAAACATCTTAATAACCTGAGGCGCCTCAAGCTCATTCGGCTTCAAGATGCATCGTTTACCATCTCGTGTTTCAACATGAACATTATCGAAGCCATGCAATGCACGACGCACCCAATAACCCATGCGTGCGTAGCGGATCTGCGCTCCAATCATGCGAGTCTGGATATCTCGGACCTCATCTTTTGCACGTTCTGCCTCAAGCATCTCAGCTTTTTTAGTAGGCGAATACTCGCTCCATTTGTACTTTACTCCGAGATGTTCAAGTGTATTTATCTTTTGATTGCCAATAATACCGTATACGTCGACGAGAGAGACGCCGCAATCATCGAGCTGGTTCTTAAGCATGCTGTAAAACTCGGAGCCACCACGCGTAAAACGATCAATCGACTTAATGATAACTTGTTTAACATTGTTTTTAGGATCTTTACAGTAATTTACAACTTCCTGCATTGGTTGTAGCTCTTTTGAACCTGATTCCAAAAACACGAAGTAACGTGCGACATTCAGGTTACGACCCGCTGCATATTGTTCGATAAGCCTTTGCTGATCGTCTGGCGAATCTCCATCAATTCCTTGCTTGACTGTCGATACCCTAATAGCCCCAACGACATTACCCGCTACAGTTTGATTACTAGGCATTTCGAGCCTCTGAGATTGTTTTAAATAGGGTTTGTTCGTCACGTTGGTCTTCTTCTATTCTGTCGACAATTAATGCTGCGAGTAGTTTTAGACGATCTTGCACATCCATGACAAGCGTATCCTGAATAGCTAAATCCTCAGCTTCCGCATCTTTCTTGCTCATTTTTTATAGCCCCCTTGTAGTACTACTAGTCATAGTTGTATTATAGTACTTGTAGTCCTAGTAAGGAAGTACTGAGGTGCTGTTTTATATACAATATAACTGCACACCCCGAATTGCACTTATATATACTCTCTAACTTCTTATAAACTACTTTAACTTTCTCTCTTCTTAATATATAAATATATAGAGCAATAGGTTACAGCATGAATAAGACAGAACCAAAATATAGACGCCCCCTGAATACCGAGCAAATACAAATTCTAGAATTATTGTATAAATTTCGATTTGTATCAGCGACACTATTAAAAATGTATTATGCCAAGTCGAACCCAGGTATGAATGTATTTAGAAGACTTGAGACCCTTGAGCAACAAGGACTTATAATGAAACGCTACTTTGATAACTATAGACTTCTGCATAAACCCGTAGCATACCATTTAACACCCCAAGGTGTGCGCAGGCTGCAAGTCGGTAAACCTATTCTAAATGCACGAGTGAATGTCATTTATAAGGACAAGACTGTATCTGAGCAGTTTATACAAGACTGCTTCGATGTATTCAATATCTTTCTTGAATTACGATCACACAATGATGACCTTAAGTTTTTTTCTAAAACAGATTTGAGACATGCGGATTACGAGTACTTTCCTCAGCCGCTTCCTGACGCTTATGTAAGGCTTGGTAATGATAAACAATACTTCTTACATGTACACTACGGGCATCAACCATTCTTTGTTCTTACGCGTGCAATTAAAAAGTACACAGACTACTTTGAAAACGGTGTATGGGATGACACAGGCACAGAGTTTCCAATAATATTATTCGTAATTGACAACGCTAACATCCAGAAGCGTCTCCATAAGTTCATGAGTGGTATGGAAGATCTAGAAGGCTATACGGCGCTAAAGAGCAATATTCTGAACGGTTACGAGAAAGTATGGCATAGTCCTGACGATCCCGATAAAACCTATTCATTAAAAGAATTAAAAAAACCAGACGCCATATAGGGCAGTTTCTCGCCATGCCCGGGGCGTAATGCCTAATCCTGACTTTGGATTATCTCTAGCCAATTTACTCTCGTAAGAGAAGCGTCGAGTAGATCACCCCAAACTGACTCACGCATATTAAGTCGATTGAATTCTTCTCGTACCCATAATTTAAGCTCGTTCGCGTAATCTACCGACTCGTAGTTTTCTATGATGTACGGAATCACATCGTTATACTCTGGCTCATTTGTAAGCCATATATTAACAAGCCAAGTTTCGGGATTTGTCCATCCATTACGTTGTTCGGTCATATCAAGTCTCCTTTAACTAATTAAAACCCGGAAAGCCACCATCGACTTTCCGGGGTATACTAAAAAGAACGAGTGAACTAATATTCACTCGCTAACAAAATGGTCAAGACTCGCTTGCATTCAACATCTAGCGGGTCTTTTCCATACCGCAAATCCCGGTCATAGTAATCTATCTTCCAGAACACCGTTTCACCGTGCCACTCCAGCGAGCCGAAGTCATGTTCACTGTGCGGATCATTATTCTCCTTGAATGAATCGTATCGTCCTATCGAGCTGAAAAACTCAAACGTACCTGGTGTGGTAGCCAAAAGATCGTAAAGTCCGTTGGTAATTACGACTTCGGCACTTAATTCATCCCGATTTGGACTACATATACTTTGCCGGAATTTATCATTTAGCTCTGCGATCTTTTTTGCTCGCTTAAGATCTGTGTCCATATATACCTCCTTTTGGTAAAAAACTTATCTTTTGAACGGTTCGACCTCCCGCTCACAGCCGGGGCAAGGGGTTAAGCGGACGGATCAATGTGGAGCGCCCCACTGGACGAACGACATTGAGGCGTTCGTTTCACCCCTTATAATAAAGAGGCAGTGGGAGGTCATACTTTCGCAGAAAAAGAAGTAAAATAGAAATAGTATCAGGATTATATGTTCGATAATAGAGAATATACAAATAACCACTACGTTCCTCAATGGTATCAACGGAGGTTTTTAGAAGACGGGCAGACAAATGGAACAATTCAATTGCTTGATTTAAATCCACCTGTCTTCTTTGATCGTTCGGGTGTGGAGCACCCGGCTAATGAATTACGGACACGTTCTATCGAAAAATCATTTAAAGAAGATGACCTATATACCTTACGGAACGGAACACAAAGGTCAACTATCATCGAGCAGAAGTTTTTTGGCGGTATTGATGGCTTCGGAAAGAATGCGGTGGATTATTTTACAAATTTTGAGCATCCTTCAATCGATGCGAGAGCTGCTCGTAACATGGTCACTTATATGAGCGCACAAAAGTTACGCACCCCTAAGGGTTTAGGCTGGTTATCCCAGGTTGTAGGAGCTGATGATCGAAATATACTACTTACTCGGATGATGCAGTTAAAAGATTTGTATTCTGCCGTTTGGACTGGATGCATTTGGCAGATTGCAGATGCTAGTCAATCTGATACAAAGTTTATTTTCTCAGACCACCCTGTAACTGTTTATAACCGGAGGCTACTACCCGGCAGCCATGGTAATCGGGGATTTAATGATCCTGACGTACGATATAACGCATCGCACACGATCTTTCCGCTGTCCCGCGAGAAGGTGCTTGTCTTAACCAATAAATCGTGGGCAAAGAATCCGTATCAAAACGCGCTTCAGCTCAGGCCAAACTCAAGTTTCTTTAGAGATGCGGTATTTAACTTTCTATCTATTCAAACCCATAGACATCTTAGTGAGCAGGAAGTGAGACAAATAAACTATATAGTCAAGAAAAGAGCATTGCGCTATGTAGCCGCAGGTAACAAGGATTGGCTGTATCCGGAAAAACATATAAATGAAGAAGAATGGGGACATTTCGGTAACGGCTACCTCTTGATGCCTGATCCACGGCCTCTGTCAGGCGGAGGGCAAATCTATTTCGGCTATCCGGACGGTAGAACAGAAGCGTTTGATGCAGATGAAAGGAGGCCGTGGCAACAGGGTTACGATCCCGATGGCGGTAGCGATATGAGTATGCTATTAAGATTTAAGGCTGAATTCGCATTAATGCACGGGCCATATAGACGCGGACGGTCTTTTTGGATGGCAACCTTAGATGACGAAAGAGATTCAGATGACTACCATCGAGCAACAATCGATCAAGGAAGGCTAAGGCTACCCGGTGAAGGTATCTGATATTATATAAAAGCAAAGAGCCTAACGCTCAAGGTGAGTAAATGAAAAATCATAACCCCGTTATATTCTACTCTTGGCAATCGGACCATGAGGAGACGAAGCAATTCATCGAGAAAGCATTAAGAGGGGCAATCGACAATCTTGCCGAAAATCCTGACATAGAACTAGCTCCTCGCTTTGATAGAGATACTCAAGGTAAAGTTGGCTCTATTAATATACCGACTACTATAAGGAAAAAAATCGATCAAGCAGATGTTTTCGTTGCAGATATTTCATTAATAGATGAAGGAAAATCTGGACGTGCCATGGTAAATCAAAATGTCATGTACGAGTTAGGTTATGCCACTGGGAAACTTACAGATGAGGCCACCGTAGTTCTATTGAATTCAGACTTTGCTGATTTAAAGTTATTACCTTTCGATATTGCCCAGAATAGAGTAGTTGAGTTTTCACTGATAAAAGATAAAAATGGCAAACAATTACGGAAAAGATTAGAAAGTATACTAAAGGAACACCTTGAAGATATAAAGACAAAGCTACAAGATGTAGAAATTGAATCGGCGAAAGATAAGCTTGTTGATGCTATCGAAAATAGTAAGCCAGCACGAGGGCTATCAGAAGCATACTTTACCAACTTATACAAAAGTATGAACGACTTGTATCCTGGTAGGGCTAAGTATGGTGAAGATCAACAAGACTACTACTCCAGAGTAATTGAGGCATACGAATCTACCCTGCCTCTTGTTAATGAGTTTTACGAGGTTATGAGCCTAGTATCGGAGCATAAGAAAGAAGATGTATTATTTGTAGCCTTCAAAAAGCTCGAAGATTTATCACGATACTTCGATCACCTTCCAGAAGATAAGGGCGGTTTAGGTGATGAATCGAAAGAATATCATGGCTTGATCGTATACGAACTTGCATCTGTGCTAATTGGATGTGTGACAAAAGATAAGTGGTGGGATATTTTACCGACTTTGCTGGCGATAAAGTTTCGGCGAGCAAACAAGTCAGACAAATTAGTCGGACTCCATCGCTTGTACCATTTTCCACAAGGTGTAGAAAGTTATATAAGAAAGCACAATAACCTTAGGGGAGTTTTCGTCTTGATTGAAAAGCGTCATGAATCGAATGACGATCTTCTTCAAGCTTATATAAATGGCTCATTGTTAATGTGGTTCTTAGTATCGAACCCTTTTTGGATGATATACCTCTTAGTTGACGATGATTTCAGCCCACATTACCAGCCTGAATTTATTGGACAATTTAAGGACTATAAGTTTGTTAAAATGCTTGCTCAAGCCAGTGACTTTAAGACGACAGATGAATTCGAGGACTATGTGTGGGCGTGCATCAATAAAAGTGTGACTGGGTGGCAATCTGAGACAATGGCGGAAATGTTTGCATCAGAAGGTATAAAAACTAAAGAAGATATTGGCTCTCAGGGTAAGCAAAAGTTAACATTACTCTGAAAACAGAGTAAGATCAGTTAATTCTCCAGATTGCGCGCCAAGACCTAGCTTCTTTTGAATTTGGACCACATCTCTAGCAGGTATATCTATTGCCTGAATAAGATCGAATTCCTCACCTTCAACAAACGCTTCTTTACTCTGACCCATCCATACAGCTTTGAAACTCGTTGGCACTGTCTTTGTTCTACAGAGAAATGATACATCTAATCCGTTCATATACGGTATTAATTTAGTATGTAAGTCACTCCAGTCATTTAAGTACATGTCTTTGTCTAAACGACAAAGAATAGAAGAATCCTTAGGGTAGGCCTTTTTAGGATTTAACTTAGTACGCCTTAAGAAATTTACAATATCATCATCGGAGTAATCTCCAAGTGTAACAATTTCAAGATCATGATCGCCAATGATTCTATTTTTTCCATCTTTGGTCAGTACGAGCTGCATGATGTACGCGTCTGGTGTAGCGTCATTAGCATGAGGGTTTTTGACCCACCGCTCCTTATGGTCCTGCAAAGTGCATGCTAATGCAAAAACTCCCGCGCAAAACATTTCCGTGACTTGCTTAATTGATTCACTATTAAGTTCATCTTTTCTCTCCATTAAATAGTATAGAGTTTCGCGAATCACTTTTCGGGGAGAAAAATATATCTCGGGGTCTCTGTTAGGATATAGCTTGATCTTGCGATTCATCTACTCCAGCTTATCACTCATACGTCGGGCATTGCTGAAATTCAACTAAGAACTTGCATCTTGTTTACAAGTGCAAGTTGATCTGTTTTCAAAGAAAACAGATTTATTCAGGTCTTTTTAGAATAGTTTTGGGTTTTGGCTTAAGAGGAGCTTTCTTGGCTCTTTTAGCTGCTGGCTTTGAATTTGAAGGTTCAAACTTAATAGCGTAATTCTGCCTTGAAAGCTCAATGATCTTTTTGGCGTTATTCATATTAAGATTACGCGCAGGTACTATCGTTTCACCGGAGAAGGCTTCTTGGATTTTTACAGCAGAGATACGAATATAGAAATTAAACGAAGGAAGACTGGCTATGTCACCTTCCTCTAAATATGGTTTGAAATACGGTAGTAGCTTCTTCTCATCAGACGGGTTGCCGGATCGGAAGCTCAGGACCGTTCCGACGTTTGCAAGAATAACATCAGCCATCTGGTAGTCTTCTTGCTGTGAAGTGCTTTGTTCTGCCATTGTCAGGAATAATTTGTATTTGCGGGCTTCAGATAGCATTTGCTTAAACGAAGGTGTTGCAAAGTTCTGGAACTCATCAACGTAAAGATAGAATGGGATACGCTTATTTTGTGGTAATCGTGCCCGCCGGAGGGCGGCAAGCTGTAACTTGGCAAGGACAGCAATTCCAAACAGCTCGGAAGTATCTTCTCCGACCAAACCTTTCGAGAAGTTACAGATAAGTATCTTGCCATTAAGAATCTCATCGAAGTTAATTGTAGATTTCGGCTGTTCAAGTATGCGTTTTGCTGAGGCCGAAAATAAGAAGCGTCCGATCTTTGAGGTGATACCCGCGACCATTTTCACTTGTTGCATACCTCCGGCTTTACCCATTTCATTACGCCAGAAATTCTTTAAATCCTTATTCTCTAGCTTGCCAACGATTTTCTTCCGGTAACTTGGATCATTGAGGAGATCGTAAATAGTGAATAGCGTAGGATTCTCTACGGTGAGAGCAGTGTGAATGGCATTACGAAGTACATATTCTATGCGGTGGCCGCCGCTGTCATCTTCGGAGAATATTTTACGAAATATCGAAATGACGGATTCGGTAACAAGGTCCCGTTCTCGTAGTGCATCCTCCTCATTTAAGCCAGGCGTGAGTTCAAGTAGGTTAAGTCCTATCGGATACGAAAGATCGTCAGGGTTAAAGTAGATGACATCCTTCTCACGTTCCTTTGGAATTGAGCCAAGGAGTGATTCTGCCAAGTCGCCGTGCGGATCAACAATCGCAACGCCTTTGCCATGTTGAATATCCTGGATCAATCCATACTCCAGTATTGTTGTCTTGCCGTTCCCAGTTCCACCGATAATAAAGACGTGTTTCTCACGCTCCTTGGCTGTTAATCCAATGTCTGTATATATACCCCGGTGAAAGTTGCGCCCTAAAGTAATATCGTAATCCGTGTTATTAACGATGGAGAGCGGTGGTGCTAGTGTACGGCTTAGTGATACAACAAGATTATCCGCCGTCGTATTGCTTGCCGGGAAGTGATAGAGGTTTGCAAGCTCTAGCGACGAAAATATATTAGAGTTTCGCATGATTAATGATGGCATGCGATGAATGAATGCCCATTCTCTAAAGCGTCCTCTTAAAGCCTGCGGGAAATTATAGCGTGCTTTAAGTGCTTGTACTTTCGGAATACTGAATGATCCGATTGCCGATTCAATGCCGTGCAAGCGTTCCCCTTTGTTTTTAGAGCTATTAGCGACAACGCGAACACGCAATTCAGAACGAAAGAGATGTCCGTAGCCTTTGTTGTGCGTCGCATCAGATACTTTATAAAATTCATGATAGCGATCAACGATTGCCGCCATATTGCGCACACGGGCAGGAGAAATAACAAGTTGGAGTGATACCTGCTCATTGTCAGAAAGTCTATTCATAGCTCCTGTAATGTAGGCTATTGGATCATGTTGCTCAAATGTGGGAAATGTACGGATAGGAAGTGCGAAGTGCTTCGCCTGCTTAAATTCTTTCACTTTAGTGAAGGCGCTCGGATTAAATAACGGATCGTCAATTCTTTTAACCCTCGAATCACTCAGGAAAGCAGCAATGCTACGTTCAATAGAATCAGCTTCGCGCTCACTTGTTCCAATGATATATCGAACGCCTTCACGACGTGATGAAACTACCTCTAGGGAAAATATGTTGTTCCGGCGCAAAAACTTGTGCCTAAATTTCTGGGTTGCACCTGCGCTATAAAGAATGTTGAAAAGCTGCTCCATTGCCTCAGGAGTTTTACTGCTTTCGTGCGGAGGTGTTACCTCGATAAAGACTTTCTTTTGGCTATAAACCCTCTTTAGGTCAGTGAAACGTAAAAAGATCATGAAAGTGAATACGCCAATAAGCACGCTAAGACCGATTACTAAGTAAGTAATCATGAGGCCGTTGTTTCCAAGCTGTAAAATATGTTCCATAATCTAGCTCCTTGGTGGTGGGTTTCCTATCATAAATACACGCGGGTTAACGGGGATGTTAGCAATCTTAATTTCAAAGTGTAAGTGAGCACCGTGAGCCCATCCTTCTTCGCCCTCAAGACCGATGACGTCACCGGGTTTTACTACTTGTCCCACTGCTACTTTATGAGCAGACATATGAGCGTATACCGAGGTTATGCCGAAGCCATGGTCTACAATAACGCAGTGTGAGCCGCACCCGGCCATAACATCGCCAACCTTGATAATCTTGCCTTGCATGAAGACAGTCACAGGAGCACCGAAGCCACCGTCAATATCTATACCACTATGAGCTATCTGGTAAGGTGGATTAGGAACGCCGAACTCTTGAGTTACAGTACCTTTGATCGGCCATGTGGTCGTAGCGTCCATTGTCGTTATTAGCGCACCCTTCGCATCTCGTACCTCTACCTTGTGCGTAACAGGATCAACCGAGACTAAGGCATCTGACGCTCCTTGAACGCCGTTATTAAGCAGGCCGATAACGGCGAATATAGGTAAAATGATGAGTGCTGCAAGTACACCAAGAACAGCGCCGATCTCTCTTCGGAATGAGTAAAGAGTGGTAGCTATCCTGATATACTGCATATCTAATCGTCTTTAAGCGTCTCTAGCGGGTTGGTAGTAATGAGAGGGTGTTCTTCTTCTGAGGCGGTGACATGTAAGGAGACGTGCTGTTGGTCGGCAATAATAAGCGCGTCACCCCGATCACTCGTGAGCAGGTATGACTTTTCGTAATCACTTAGTCGGAACTCGCGGGTAACTTGCTCAATAGTGGTTGTGTCTTGCCGCATGAGAATACGCAGCGAACTCTGCGATGCAATAGCTCGGCCATATTTGTCGGAAAGGAAGTCGTTAGCTTGTTGAGTAATGATCGATACGCCTAAACCATACTTTCGAGCGCGGCGGACTAGTCCAGCGACGAAACGAGCCGTTTCTTCATGCTCAAGCAATAGCCAACCCTCATCAATAACAAGCATTCGTTTTTGAGGATGGAGTTTTACGGTATTTTGTACGAAGTTGGCGACGATCATCATCATGATTTGTCGGATCGATTCAGGTAGGTCTTTGATATCGAACACGACGAGACGGTTATCCAAATTAATATTTGTTTGATGGTTGAACACATTAGCAAGCGAGCCTGAAATATATTTTTCAAGCCGCTTACATAGCGCTACCTCTTTTGCTTTTTTAAGCTGTTTGAATAAATCTTCAAGAATCGGTGAACTCTTTTTCTTCGCAGAATAGACGGCGAGAATAGCTTTATCGAGAGCAGCTTTCTCTGGTGCGCTTAACCCATCCACCATGAGAGATATTACATCCGTTAGGTCTTGTGCATGAGAGGATAGTTGCTCCGAACTTCGTGAAGTCGTCGCCATATCAAACGGATTAAGCTTTTGCTCTGATTGAGCAGATAACTTTATATAAGCTCCCCCGACAGAACTAGCAAGGTTCTGATATTCTCGCTCAGGATCAATTACGATGACTTTTGTACCTTGCATCAGCTGACGGAGAATCTCGACTTTTGTTGTATAGCTTTTGCCACTTCCTGACTGCGCAAAGGTAATACTGTTTGCATTATGTAAACTAAAGCGATCTATGATTACCAAAGAGTTATTTGAGTTATTGACACCATAAAGAATACCGCCTGGCTGCACAAGCTCGGAAGAGACGAATGGAAATGTTAGAGCTGCCGTTTCACTGTCAAGATTGCGTCGCTGTGCAAGTATATTCTCACCGCGCGGTAAAGTAGATTGCAATCCCTCTACTTGCTGATACTGGGCGGTTTTAATATAGAACAAACGAGCGCTAAGTGAAGATTTTAGACTATTAGTAATATCGTTAAGTTCTTCTAGTGATTCGGCAACAAGTGTTGCGTAGATAGAAACATGGAAGAGTTTTTGCTGGCCTCGACGAATCGCATCACGCAAATTCATGGCTGAATCCAAAGGATCGGTAATTTCTGAGCCAATAATTCCACCGTCTCGTAGTTTGGCGCGGCGCATCGATTCAAGTTGCGTGATCTTCTTCTCAAGCTTCTTTAGTGCCTCGTTTGAATCGGCTTGCTCGACGTGATACGACACATCGATATCGTGATTAAGGTGGGTGAGCGAATCTAGCCAGCCCACTTCTGCTGTATGCGGGTAGCCGGAGATAAAAATAGTGCGGCGGAATTGTCCATCGACAATAAGGTGATCGGGTTGCTCCATCATTCCTGCGTAAGAAATGATATCCATTGGATCTTGTTCACCAAATGAAAGAGTATGCTGCTTTGGTCGCAGCTCGCGCTCTTTCTGAATCTCTTTGATCTTCGTAAGTGGGTTTGGTAAGTTCATGAGGAATCCTTAAAAGTAGTTCTTCTGTAATAAGTCTATTGTTTGCTGCGTAAGAGGTTGCTGCTTCGCATCTGTTGCATTGTACGAGCTATAGAATAGATCAAGTAATTCTAGGCTACTTAATAAACGTGTCTTAATGCCGACATTACCAAGTCCTTTTTCGGCAATAGCGAGACGGTTTGCTAATTGCTCTCGTGCTACTTCAATCCCTTCCTTACCTTTAGCCTGGTAAGGGATGACTATATAGAACTGGCGCGAGAGAATCTTATTTGTTTTTACAAGTGATTTGACATACTTGGTATAGCTATCGATTTGGTTTTTATAAACATCGATAGATTCCTTTTCTTTCTTTGCCTCAAAGCCTTGCAGATAGTCATCGAGATCAAGCGCACGAACTTTCTGTACGATCTGAATCGGAAAAGAAAGCGAGTTAAGGAACGCCTGATAAATATCGACAACCGCATCCTGCTCGTCTTCACTCATGAGATGAAAATTAATAGAAGATGTTTCTATAATGATTCGATATTCATTATTCGGGAGGATAAGGACACTATCCTCAACACCTTTTATTGCAATCTGGTGGCGAGAAGAGCCTTTCTTATTTAACTTCGGTAATGTGAACATTTAGTTCTCCTTTCTTGCCAACCTCAAATTTCATGCCAGTTCTAACATCTGAAGCAAGCTGCTCCAGCCTGACGAATTCCTTAGGTGAAATATTATTTGCTAGAATAATTGGCTTATTAATAGGTTGAGCCTCTTCGACAGCCTCGATAGTAGCTTCCAGCTCTTCATGATTACGCAAGTATGTCGAGTTTTTATCATAAACATAGTAAAGAGGCCGAGCGGAGTAGACGACAAACAACTTTATCCACTTTGCAATTATTCTGTCTTTAATACGAATTGCAAGCGAACCACATATCACGAATAACCCTAGGACAATAGCGATTTTATATGCGACAAACTGTCCCGAAGGTGGAAAAATAAGTGCAATAATAAAACCTATTAGAATTGGGATACCTAGTAGTATTGCCTGCTGAACCGAAATATTGCCTGCAATTTTATCTTCAACGGTTGTGATCTGAGCCGGAACAATTGAAATTCTCATTATTTTCCTCCTTTCGGAATACGTGGACTTTTCTTAACGGGTGTTTCAGTCATACTGACGTTGGGTTTTGAAGAACCTCCCGTCACTACAACTTCTCGTGATGAATTTTTATCAGTCAAAGCTGAGGCGGCTTTTCTTGGAGATACTTGGCGTGTTTCTCCGGTTGCAAGAGCGGTGCTAGCTGGCATTGTTGGCCGGGAGCTTGACACAGCTGGGCTGCTGTTACGGGAGACTGAAACTTCTGGTTTTGCCGCCCCAGCTTGTTTTACGGAACTTGCTACATGACTAACGCCTCGCACAAATGTATTGCCGAGTTTCCGCATTCCTTGTCCTCCGGTGCCCATCATTGTTAGATGATTCATTGTTCTGTTTGTCGAGAGAAGAACGGAAAGTGTCGCGATGGCAAGAAGAGCTGTCATAAAGGGATTACCTTCACCTTGTACTAGCCCTGAAAACAGAGAGACAGCAAGCATTAAAATAACCACTTGGACAAATAATACAAATATTGTCGTTATATACATTTTTGCAGAAGAAATAGCAAAGTCCTTAAAGCTAGGTAATAGCCAAAGCAGCACAATAAGTGGTGATAAGACAGCGCCGATATAGAGCACGATAAGTCGTTTTAAGTAGTAGATCAGTAGCATTACTGCAAGAATGATTGCAATAGCGATAAAGAGAAGAACGCCGATGTTAACTGTAGCGGCGCTTAAGATAAGCCCTCCTAGTGCAGTCCATATGATGTCATTCGACATACCAATAAGTAGCGCTTGAATCATTGCATTTGAAACGGTAATGATGGCATCAATTGCAAAGATCGAAAGATTGGCAATTATAAACACGAGAATTATCTGAGGTATAAGCGAGCGAATATCAATATCCTCAAACCCTACGACCGAAGCACTCATTATACGGAAACCTATCAAGCCTATGACCAGTAAAAATAGAACGTCAGCAATGGCAACGATCACCAGCCAGAGATTGAATACCGCCCCATTTTGGGCCATTAAAGGAGTCGCTGTTGTAAATTGCTTAAGGGCATCTACAACTGGCTTCCCGACCGAATCTACGACACTCTTTACAAAACCTTTGATTGCTTCATTGACGACATCACCAATTCCAACAGACTCATCTACTTTAGGTTGTTGGGCGGTGATCTGAACTGGACTAACTGGCTTTGAACTGTACGCATTTTGCATAATTGCCACAAGACTGCCTGCACCTAACACAACTACAAATCCTATAAAAGCATTTCGCAACGTCTTCTTCGCTCGTTCAAGTTTTTCAGGGTTGCCTGCACTCGTCATGTAATAGTAGCCACCAAAGATAACAAATAGGACACATAAAACAGCCGCTATGGTTATCATAGTGGAGAATAACGGTGAAATACCGGACTTCAACGTCTCAGAAGCGGCCTGTGCGTCCGCTAGTAATCTCAGGCTATGGAACAATGGACTAGCCTCCGAAAGACGACCTTACAAGACCAGAAACAAAATCTACGATTGTATATGCAACAAGAACAATTCCAAGCCCAACTCCTGAGTAGAGGAGAGTCTTCTTTGCTTTATCAAGCTTCTCCGGGTGTCCGGAACTTGTTATGTAGTGATATCCACCTATTACCATGTAGACAACTGCGACAGCGCCCGCGATGCCAACCATCGTCTTTACTATGTTATTGATAAAAGTCTGTGTCTGTGCAGCTCCGTCTACAGCAAAAGCTGCATCGGCATTAAATAAAGTTGCCACAACACCAATAATGCCAACAATTAGGATAGAATTCCTAATATTCTTCATCTCTGTACTCTCCTCGTGTAAAACCTATTACATATATCGTAACAGATTATGACATAAAGGAAATATATTTTTTAATAAGCTTATGCTAAAAGAGGCTAAAAATCTTTACAATTCGCATTAATATATGTGGTTCTACGGCTTTCCGCTCCGCTCATTCCAAAGCCAGCACCGAGGGTATTTGAGGGGTTTTTGACGATCTCTTCATAACCCTTACGAATAGTAGAAATATCAGGTCGAATATCGTCGGGTGATACAATTTCAAGTTTCTTGTATGAGTCGAGGCGTTTTTCGTAAGGTATGTCTCCAACTAGTACACTCTTTTCTTCCTTAGCAACGCGACAGAAACTTGCTACTGATCGCTCAGGCTGCATAACCAAAAAGACGACTAGAATACCGACGGCAATTAGCAAGCTAATTACTGATATTAGTGTGATTTGTTTTTTTGAAATTTTGCGATCCGCCATCTTAACTCATAATATCACTTTTATTCTGAAGGCTCATGTAATATTCAAAAGGATCGCCTACTTGATGCCATAGACTCATCCAGTTTGGAATCGCTTCACGTTGAATGATACTGTCTCGAAGCATTGCACGTACTTTCCCTTCAATAGTTTCTTCGCGTTCAATAAACTCACGAATATACATGCGGGAGGGATATTTATTGTAATAGTCAATATCTTCCATTAATTTCGTGAGTTTGAAATACGCTTCTATGAGTGGAGTCATAAAACTATCTTAGCAAATCCATAAAAAATAGACGCTAAGGCGTCCTCGGTGGTAGATGAGGAATAACTCAATAACTACGATTTGCCACCACAACAACTCCCGTTTTGGTATGTTCCTCACTCTACCTAAGCCTGATAATACCATAAGTATCTTAAAAATTCGCTTCCTGGACAGACTTATACTAATGATATAAAATGCTGCCGATGGCAACAGTACATATCTTTGGGAACAGTTTGGCTTATGGTATATATGGTCGTGAGTCAGATTGGACAACCCGACTTAAACATGAAGCGGATGAGCGGCGCTTTAATCAGGAGCCGCCGTATGTTGCGGTAGCAAACCATGCCGGACCGGGCAACATGCTTGTCCATTCTCTTGATTCTAAACAAATCACAGCCAATGTCGAGTGTCACCGTCGAGGTAGGCAGCTTGGCGTGTTTGCCATTGGAGCTTGTGAAGCATGCGTACTATACCCCGATGGTGTACCAACACCTCGGCGTCTACTCCCTGACTTTCAACGCGATCTTTCTGATCTCCAAGATGTTATCGATGATCTAAATAAGGGTAGGGAGGATTCTCCTTTTACCCCCATCTATTTAAGTGCTATCCCTCTTGATGAAGAAAAAGCTAGAGAATATTGGACAGATGATATCTTTAATAACGCTCGCTTTGAAGAATATGATAATGCAGTTAGAGAACATGCAGCAACAACTGGGGCAGACTACATTGATCTCCGCGAAGGCTTTGATAGTGATGCTATGCTAGCAGAAGATGCTGTGCATCCGAATGAGACCGGGAGCCAATTTGTATATGGAAAGATTAGTAAAACTGTCTTCAGGCACCTCGGGATTTCTCATCCCTAATTTCAGATCTAATACCATTCGCTATAATATCAATTATTTCTTCATAGCTTCTTTGGGGGTAGCCTAAGCGACGCAATTTTTCAGTCGATAGCGTATTGTTGGGAAGCCACTTAGATTCATCGCCGTCTTTATGAATAAGTGCGGTGTCAATTCCTGACGCTCGTACAATGTCACACCAAAGATCATAATAAGTCGTGATTTTCTCCATGCCTACATTTAGCACTATCTGTTTATGTAAATCATTCTCAATGTAATGATTAATAACATCACAAATGTCATCAATAAGAGGAAGGGTTATATTCCTCTTCGCATCAAGATGAACTTCTTTACCGTCTATTAGATCTTTCATAGTAAGAAAGAATTTCTTTGATCGGTCGCGGTTAAAATGCTCATTCGGATATCCTATGTATCGATGCCCTCTAGTTACAAGATAAGGAATACCGGATGCTTTGAGGTACTTTTCATTTGCTACTTTGGCTCTGCCGTAGTCACTTCGTGCATGATATCCATCGGTTTCTTCATACATACCTTCGGGACGGCCTTCATATACGATTTCTGAACTGTTATATACAAAAGGGATATCGTAAATCTTCGCTAGGTCGATCAATGTTTTTGTAGTTGTTGTATCTACGGAAAACACATCCGCTCTGTCCGCTTCGCGGCCGATAGTTGCGGCTAAATGTACGATTACATCCGGTTGGACCCCCTTGAAAAGCGCCCATAGTTTTTCACGATCATTCAGATCAACCGGATTTTCTCCCTCTCTTGAGATTGGGGTTATTTCGTATTTCGCTCCATACAGTTCAATAAATTTAGTGCCAGTAAGCCCGCTTGCTCCTGTTAGTAGAACTTTTTTCATAATCTTAAAACTCCACTAATGTTTTCCCGAAGATTTCTTTTTCGGTCATTTTGATAATCGTTTCAGGTACATCCGTCAGCTTAATCCTATTGCTAATGAGATTATCTACGGGAAAGTCTTGAGGGTAATCTTTGAGAAGTTTCCCTACAGACAAGAAGTCCTCAGTTACCGCACCATGTGTACCGCCAATCCTAAAGCGTTTACCGTCTGACGAAACTTCTATCAAGCTTTGGCTTCTGCGGATACTATCAATGTCTATCTCTTTGTGCTCTGGAAAGGCATCGCCAGCTTTTGTGCCACCGTATAGCAGAATCAAGCCAGAATCTTTGACGATATTTTCACAGAACTGGAGGACATCCGAGAATAGAAACGTGGTAGTGGGAATAACTACATCGAATCCTTGTTCAACCTCATCCTTCAAACTTAATTCAGAAGTATTATAAACAGAAGTGTTCTTAAGGAAGCTCAACCTATCCTCACTTCGATTAATAATCGTCACGGCAGCACCGAGATGCTTACATATAAGGCCAATAAGCGCTCCGGTCATTCCTGCGCCTACAATTCCTACAGACAGTCCATCAAGTGTTTTCCTTTGCTCGTATCGAAGCAAGTTGGAAACACAATGATGCGCACAGGCAAGCGGCTCGGTAAATACAAGTTTATCTTCGCTAATAGAAGGAGACACTTTTATGAAAGCCTTCGTGAGATTCTCATTACTGCCCGTGGCTACGATTAGCTCGCCAAATCCAGAAGTTCTTTGGATCTTAATATGTGGGTCGAGAACGACTAAATTTCCAACTTTTGGTACTTGGTCATCGTTGATATTACTTTCTACTACTTTAGCAAGAATTTCATGACCAAAATCATGTCGCACTGTTCGCGTACCTAAAAATTCCTTAATATCAGAACGACATATGCCTACGAGTCGTGGTTTTAAGACAAGCTGCGGTTCACTTGATTCGACAATGTTCTCTTGTACTATATCCAACTTATTCTCAGAAAGTTGGAGTGTTTTGAAGCTCTTAGGCACTTGCAGCGATTCCATTTATGTATTCCTTACTTCGTAGCCTTTTAAGCTTAGGTCGACAACTGCTTTTATATAAGGTGTATTATTGAATTCTTTTACTTGTCCTTTTGCAATTTCATTAAACAGAGGTGCGCATGCTTCAAGCGAAATAACATGAGAAATGACTTTACTAAATAAATCCCCATGGTTACGCAGGTTTTCAATAACACCCTTGAAGTGTTCTAAGGATGTGCCGCGATGTCCAGTAATATATACTCTCTTGCCGCTATTAGTCGTCGATTCTTCAACATAGCCATCCGATGGAATGCCGCAGAAGTTAGCCCTCCGTATTGCGTTTAAATCCTTTATAGCAGGAAGCTCATCAATTTTATCTCCGTCTTTAATTCCTCCAACAAGATCAATGCATCCGTCGGCTTTGACATATCGCAGTGCTTTACTCAGGGCAGTGAGAGCATTTGGCCTACTGGTACACATATAAACCGCATCAACTCCTGCGCCTTGAGTGACTGCTAACAGCTCATTCGCAAGATTGTCAGAATCCAGAAAAGTATTGTCAGATTCGATAATTCCCCTCCGAACACACCAGTCGAGATGCTCTCTCGATGCGTTCACCAACAATACTTGCTTATATCCTTGAGCTTTGGCGTATAAAGCATGCATAATACCGATTGCTCCTGCCCCGACTATGGCTATCGAAGACTGTTTGGTGGCTTGCGATACAAGATTATGACCGTAAACGACCGTTCCGAGAGGTTCAACGAGTGCCCCTAATATTGGATCTATATCGCTTGGAAATGGCACCACAAGGTCATTTTCTATTGCATGTTCCGTAACTAGATATCGTTCTTGCAGTAGGCCCGGAGTATTATGGCCTAGTATTTGGTTTTGATCTGTAGGATCGACGGGATTAAAAACGACGCGTTCACCCGATTGCATGCCTGGTTTACTATCTTTGGTTTCGATGATCTGAGCAATGCCTTCATGTCCTAATATTGTTGCAGGATCAGGCCGCTGACGACGAATTATTTGAAGATCAGTGCCACAAATACCTACGAAAAGCGGCTGCGTAAGCATTTCTTCTATTTCGATACTTGGCGTATCAACACTCACCATAGAGGTACTTTTGTCGATGGTCTGTAGTGCTTTATGCATAAGTTTTCTCCTTCAGAACCGCAACGGCCTTTTTAATCTCGTCTTCGGTAATGTCGTGTACGAAAATCCCTTCGCCAATGCCTTTAGGCAAAGGAACTCTTTGAAGCCCGTCTCTGTGACTTGTTGCATCTTCTAGTGCATCACACAAAACGCTCACTTCACAGGTAGAGTGGTACATAGGAAGGCCAAGAGCCTTGTATATATCAAATATGCGTTTTGCTTCTTCTTCGGTGAGAAGGCTTCGATCATAGGCAATCATAATACATATAGCCATGTCGATTGCGACAGCCTCACCATGTAATAGATCCGGCAAAGCTTTCATTTCGATGGTAGGACTGAAAGTGTGTCCGAAATCGACAAGCCTCTCAAGATCTTTTTCCCACAGGTTCTTCTCCAGTTCTTCTAGCATACTCTGTATTGCATGGCGTATAATTTCCTGAGAATGAACGTGGCTCTGTAGCTTGTCTTCAACAATTTGATGTGCGCTTTCTTCGAGCAGTAAAAATAGATCAGCATCTTTAATGAGAGCCATTTTTAAAATTTCTGCCATACCATTTCGGAGATGACGCTCGTCGAGGGTGGATAAGAATGTAGCATCGAGCAGGACGGACTTAGGGGAATAGTAGGTTCCTATACGATTCTTATGAGTATCGTAGTTCACTCCGGTTTTGATTCCTATGCCTGCGTCAATAAGTCCAACAAGGGTTGTCGGTACGCGAATATACGGAATACCACGACGATACAAGCTTGCGGCCAAACCGACTATATCTAATAGAACACCGCCACCGATTGCTATAATGGGTTCGCTTCGCCTTTGTAGTTTTAAGTCGATTATCTTATTGAGTACGGTAAATACTGTATCGGCTACTTTAGCCTCTTCATCAGCCGTTAAAACTAGGAACTCCGCTTCAATATTATTACGCGAGAAATAACTTTTTATCATTTCCCCAAAGTTTGTAACTACCATATGATCAATTACAACAAGCCGACGAGCTAAGCCATTTTGTGATACCGGGCCAAATATACTTTCATCGTAGCCATGTTGAGAAAAGAAGTTATTTCTTTCAATAACTGTGTATTCTATGGGCAATGAGGAAGAGACTTTCCATGCGCTATTACTTGGGTCGAACACCTTAACTTTCCTTATTTTCAAAAGCGATTGCCGCGCCTAGAAGTCCTGAATTATCGTCATTGACACCAAGTTTCACGGTCTTATTAAAAATGTTATCTGGGTCTGAGCTTTGATATAGTCCGATCTTATCGAGGTTCGCTAATAAGCTTTTCATGTAATGTTCTTCGGCCGCATGAACAACGCCGCCAGTCATTATTATCTTTTCGACTTCTGCATCTATTGTGAGTATATTAATAATCATTTCAGCAATAGGAAAAGTTACTTGATCCAATACCTTTATCGCCTCTATATCACCTTCATTGAGCATCTCGAAAAATATTTTATTTAGATCATTCTCGTCCAAACCTTGTAGTTGTTTGAAAAGTTGTGAGTCTTTTAGGGGTGATGTTTCTTGAGCCGATAAACGCTTAAGAATCTTTGCTATTCCACGTCCTGAAACGAAGGCATTTAAGTGGTTTGCTCCACCGCAATCACAGTTATCGGTAATGGTCTCACCAAAGAGCGAGAAATGAATAGGGATATGACCGATCTCTCCTTGAATACCATCCGCATTAAGCGGAATGTGTCGACCCTCCTTATCATAGGTGCGACACGCAATACCAGAACTGACGGTAATTAAATTGATGCGCTTCGCATCTTTATATTCAGAATCGTTAACGTGACGCAGTAATGCGGCACTCACATCATTGATTATCAGCCAATCAACCTCTGGCATTTGTTTCTGGAGTTGCCCCAGCAAGTCGAACGGTTCACATTCGGGCCCCCATAATGGTCCAGAATTTAGAATTTCGCCAGTATGACCATTTAGGGCGGCGCCCATTGAAATCGAAGCGCCCTTAATATCAATTTTATCGTTTTTGTAGGAGCGCACTTGTTCAACAAGATAATCGACAAGTTTTAGCTGCAATTCCAAAACTTTGTCATAAGGCGTGTTTTTATAGTTGTAAGCGGAAACCTTTGATAAATTTGTTAACCCTGAACCTTCAGCATATACGCCACTCCTGAACCATGTGCCCCCAATATCAAAAACGGGTATATTGGTATCTTTCACTTCATCTTCTCCTTGCTGGGATCAATAGTGCTATTGCTTTAATGATACATCAAATGTGTTCTTTTTTTAAGGGAACATATGTTGCTACAGAGAAGATTGGTTGCTACTATGTTTACAAAGGAGAGCCATGAGAGAACTAGAAGCCCCTAAATTTGAGCGTGCCAAGTCTGGCGAAGAGCTCGATATGAGTGATGTAACCGTTATAATGCCGCTTGCAGGCTTAGGCATGCGAGCCAGAGAGGTTACAAAAGATGCTATTCCTAAAACTCTCATTGAGCTTGAGGGAGGAAAAACCGTACTTGATAGAATCTGCGAGCAATTACAAGAAGCAGGTTTTCGCCACTTCGTTTTTTGCGTAGGGCACCACAAAGAACAGGTTATTAATCATCTTTCATCCGAGGGTTGGGTCAATACTGAGGGGGTAGACTATCGATTTTCAGAAGAGGAAACCCTATCGGGTGTAGAGGGTGCCGTGCTGAATGCTATTGAAACCCTCGACCTGAAAGGCCAAGCCATGATTGTTCCGGGAGACATGTTACATGACATGGACGCTCTCGTTGAGCTTAACCGTGCCCATAAAGATTCGGGCGCTGGAATTACAATGGGAACAACGGGCAACATCACAGAGAGAACTGGTGATGTAAATAAGATGGTCGTAGAAGAAGGAACAAATCGACTGCTATGGATGTTCGACCGAACCGAAGAGCCCGTAACGGGAGTACCCGGCACAGCGAACACAACTCGTATAGGGGTCGACATTATCGATATCGATTATTTTAAAGATTTATGTGACCAATTCTTGGAAGCAAATCCTCATCAGAACAAGAACATTGGAATGAGAGATACGCTCGGGCCTTGGGTAATACAAATGGGCAACACGGCTTTACATGCCTTTGAAACTCAAGCTGAAGTAGTTGATATGGGTACGCCAGACACTATTTACTACGGTCAGGCCAACTGGCGCACTATAAATAGTCGACAATCTAGCGAATCCTAAGGTAAGCTATATACATGTGTCGTATAACGACATGTAACATATAGCAGAACTAGGAGGGACAAGATGGAACCAGGTAATGATTTACCAATTTGGACGATTGACAGTTCGGAATACGTTGTTAACGATAGATTTTTAAAGCTTCGCGCCGACTCATGCACCACTCCACAAGGCGGCAAAGTTGGCAGGTACTACGTACTTGAACTGAGCGACTGGGTGAACTGCATCGCTATTGATGAAAATGACAATGTAATGATGCTCCGACATTACCGACATGGTGTCCAGAAATACATTATGGAATTCATCGGCGGCGGCATGGAAGAGGGCGAATCACCCGAAGAGGCCGCAAAGCGCGAAGTTGAAGAAGAGACGGGCTATACAGGTGGTGCTGTTTTCCATGTTGGAACTAGTTATCCAAATCCAGCGAACCACACCAACCAAGTACACACCTACCTATCCGTTGGTGGAAAGATAAGCCAGGATCAAAATCTTGAAGTCGGCGAAACAATTCATGTTGAGAAAATTCCTTTCAAAACAGTTATTGAAGAAATGAGCAAGCCAGATTCAGTTTATCCTGCAATTTACCTCGCTGCTCTATTTCACGCGATGAACTTCATTCGTTCTTCTTCAGATCCAGCATTAGAGCACTTGAAAAAATACATATAGATAACGAAATTAAATAAAAAGCCGTGATAAAAGTCGCGGCTTTTTATTATTGAGATTATAAGAAGCTAAATTTACCATCTTCGCTAAATGTCGAATAATCCGAGATAGCATTCAACAGTATATGCAGGGCTGTTTCCGGCTTTTCTTTGATAAGTGTAGGTGCAAATGAGAATTGGTGTACATAGAGAAGTAACTCTATCCTCCGCAGTAACAGAGGGTCATTCATATATAAAGGAACGACCCTTTTAGTTAACTGCTCCATAATCTTCCGTCTCAAGGCTTTATGTCTTTTCTGTATAAAATCATCCCTATAGACTTTATTATTCGCTACTTCAAGGCCGTTTACAGTGATATCTATATCGGCAGGCTCTAGCATGTTCATCATAGATAAATCATGCCAGTCGAACGAAACCAACAGCTTTCCGAAGTCGTAAGCAACATCTCCGCCATCCATGAAACCATTAGGATCGAGAAAGAAAGCCTCATCGTCATGGAGTAAGATGTTGCCCGCATGAGGATCACCATGTATTAAACGTATTGAGGTTTGCGGAAAATCAAAAACCTCTTTCAGTGACGCTAAAGAGTTAGCTAAATGCTCGATGGAAAAATCAATTTCTTTCCCATCGATTAACAGTGTTGTTCCTTTAGCCATAAGCGAGAAAATAGATCTCGCGTCAGAAGAGGAGATACCCTTTATTGAGAAAGACTCTTGACTTAGTGTCTCGCTCGGTTCGTTTTTTAGTTTTTCCCAGCGTCCTCGCAGTCTCTCAAAGTAATACTTCTTAGAGAAAGCGGCCCCATCGATTATACCCGGCTGACGATGAAGGGAGTCCAAGTTAGCAATTGTTTTTTCGAGACTTTGCTCACATAGTGAAAAGTCAGGCTCGGAAAATATGTAGTCCCTTAGCAATGGCCCGGATAAGTAGGGCATGGAGTAGTGCGCATATCCCTCCTTCACCTCATGCGAAAATACATCTGGTAGAAAATCGTAGTGAAACTTCGACTTATTTAATTCGAGGAAGTCTATCTCCTTTGCAAGCTTCTCGGCACCTTCATCGATTGCGGTTTTTGTGACTATCGAGTTATCAATCAACCGGAGAGTCGTAAACTCACCCCTGCTTAATATTTTTGCCATATTTCCATTCCATTGCTTTTTCGGCAACTTCATCCTCCGGGTTATTCATTAACTCTTTTTTAACCGTCGAGTTACACCCGATGAATCCCCAGAATATTCTTTCCTGGAGTTCACGGTATTCGGAAGAAATGTTTAAGAGTTTTCCTGCTTCGACAAGCTTATTCCAGTCACAATCTTGACCCTTTGTAAGTAGTGCGAATGTTTCAGTAATTGCATTTCCTCCACCTGCGCCAATTCCACACAGCGAAACGTCGATGTATTTACATCCCTCGTCGATAGCAGTTAGAGAATTAGCGGCGGCGAATCCCATACTATCGTGTCCATGAAAACCTAAATCAATTGAAAGAGTGTTCCTTAGCTGTCTTGCGATTTGCGCGACCCTTGATGGAATCATCGTTCCACTAGTATCAACGATATAGAAGATTGATGCGCCTTGTTCTTGCGCAAATTCAGCCATGGATTGTACTTGCTCTATCTCATAGCCACCTGTATGCTTTAGATTTACAGAGAATGGGATGCCCTTCTGCTTACAAATGTCGATTTTTTCTTGAAGTAGGTGCTTTTTATCAAGATCGGCTGTAAGACGGACAAGGCTCTTTTTGTTAGTATGAACCTGCCCGCTCTTGATGCGTGGGTTGTCTGAATCAATCATTGACCACATTGTAAGTGTCGATTCCTTGTGAAGTAGCTCGTTCAATTCCGGGGTAATGTCGTAGTTGGGAGAGTCAACTTCTCCCTCGGTCCATTTTCCTGGCCCATCTATGAAGCCAACTTCCGCATACTTGATATTAAGAGCTTCTAAAATCCGCAGGTATTCTCTAAGCTGATCGAGAGAATAAGGAAACTTTCTCCCTAAAGCTCCGTCTCGCATCGTTACATCGACGAGTTCAAAGTTCTTGTTTGAAATTACACCTGTTGATTCGTTCATAGTTATACCGTAGGGAGCCTTTCACTTGTGCTACCTCGCGGGTAAACACTTTCGTTTTGATTAAGTTGGATATTTAATACGCAGTTATTTTCTGAAGCCAAAAACCTTTGTATGGCAGACTCGTCGTTGCCATCAGTAGACGTATAATCCCATCCATATCCTTCCACAACCTTCTTTAGATCGTGAATCCTTATGTCGACTGCTAGCTTTGACAACTTTTTAATCTTCTGGGTCTGGCGGATCATTCCTAGCATATTGTTATTCAGAATTATGATCTTTCCCTTAAAGCCAGCGCTATACATCGTTGCAAGCTCTTCTGAAGCCATTAGGAAGCCTCCGTCTCCACAAATGAGAAGAGAGCCATCTGAACTAGCCGAACTGACACCAACGAGCGCGGGAAGGCCAAATCCCATTGTTGCTTGAGTGTAGCTATAAACTACTCTATGCTTGTTAGTTTTCACCAGAGCATGCGCACCCCAAAAGAAGTTTTGGCCGGAGTCCAGGCACACGGAATAATTATCCGGTAGTCTGTTGAGTATATTCTCTAAAACATATTCAATCTGAGGAGTATTCGAGTTCTCCTTTGAAAGACCCTTGCCAAAAAATTTTGTCTGCTTAATGAGTGATTCAAAAAACGCGGCAAACTCTTCAGGTTGAATTCGTATATCGTAATCGGGCGTAAATCCAGATTGTCCGTTTAGATTAACCGATATATTGGTGATTTTCCGACCGTCCTGTAAGTATGATATAGCACCTGTCGTCGCTGTTTCTAGCGGCTCATCCAAAACGACAAGATGTTCCGCTTCGTATAGCAGATTATTCGTAGCGGGTTCGCCCATGATACCGACCCATCCCGCTCTTTGAGGAAGTGCATATCCTAATCCACGAGTTGAGACTACAAACGGCACATCATATTTCTTTATTAACTCCTCTGCGATAGCTCGAAGAGTCGAGTTATTTAAGATGCCGCTTCCCATCAATAGGACGTTCTTATCTGTCTTCGGCAGATCCCGCAGAGAAGTAAGATATGATTCGGAGTTAATCTTGTGCTCCTCATTTTTAGGTTGCTCGTCGGGATTTCTTAGAAGAATTGTTTTATCCCACATATCGGAAGCAACGATGAGTACGCAGGATTTTTTCTGATTAACCAGCTTGTCCACTATCTCGGTTATTATTGCTTCGGCGTCGGCAGGATTGACTATAGTTGCGTGGTCGCACACTCCGTCAAATATTTTCTCAAGTGGTAAATCCTGCGTCGCCATATTCTTTTGACGCACCGTCGAAGCATTGTCGCCGACCATAACGAGAACAGGATATCCCTCACTTGCTGTTACTAGGCCAGTAATTGTATTCGTAGCAGCCGGGCCTCTTGAGACTACGGCGCATCCGAATGATTCTGTCACGGCTGCGTAGCCGTGCGCAGCGTGTGTTGCTGATTCTTCACTTCCACTCAAGATCGGAAGAATACCCTTGTCGTTCAAGGCATTATTCATACTTATGCAAGATGAACCGGGGATGGTAAAGACCTTCTCGATATTATGAGCGGAAAGCCTATCTGCAATATAGTTAGCAATCGTCGTTTCCATAAGCTATCCTCGTGACGAGAGGTACCACGAAACGGCCTCTCGATAGATTTCAGGTGGTATTTCTGTAGAAAGCACATCAGGATTGCCTAATTCAGTAAGTAAAGCGAATAGTGGAGGATCGCTTTCCCCGTAAGTTCTATCCATGATCGTATCAATCGTGTAAGTCTCATCCAGCGGGTACAGAAGGTCAAGCTGTTGAAGTACCGACCGAATCTTTTCAACAGACTCCATATCTATATTACCCATGAGGTGCGAGGCATATGTCTCAATAACCATACCGTGAGAAATTGCTTCACCGTGGGTCAAATGATCAAGATGGATCATTTCAAAGATCTTTCCTGTTACGTGGCCTAAGTGAGTGAGGCGGCGTACAAGTTTTGTATCATTCCAGGTTCCGTTCGAGCGGTTCCAGTGTTCAATCTTTAAGCTAATTGTCTTAGCGGCAATTTGCTTTAGCGTCTCGGAATCGGAATAGTCTGCATGAAGAAGGAAATCAACAAATTCCATATCCTGAGATATGCCGTGTTTAACCGCTTCTCCAACTCCAGCTCGTAAGCCGCGATCACTCAAGCTCTTTAGGAAGTTTGGATCAATTAACACAAGATTCGGCGCTTTGTATGAACCGATAGCATTCTTGATGCGTTCGGAGTTTACGGAGTGCTTAACGTCGGCGGCACTGTCGACTTGAGACATTAGGGTGGTAGGAATATTTACAAGCGAAACACCGCGATATGCTATTGAAGCGAAAAGACCCACCATGTTAGCTGTAACACCTCCACCAAGCGTACAAATTACGCTCTGGGTACTACCTCCGTGCGCAAAGAATTCTGTGCTTATCCTTGCGACCGTTTCAAGCTTTTTATTGCTTTCTTTAGGATCGTGGGTAATTCCATGCACCTCATATGAATCTGCCAGCAGCTTTTTTACATCTTCAAGATAAAGCTCTGCGATATGTGTATCACAAACGACGAATACTTTATCTGGCTTAAGGCGAGCAATTGCGTTTGGAAGTTCCTTGATTGCACCTACTCCAACCAGTACTTCTACCTGTGTCGTATAGGTTTTCTTAAACTCGAAATCTAAATGTGTAATGTCAGATTGTGTTTTTGTCATTTGAATGCCTTTCTTATTTCTATTATCGATACAACTTGCGCCTAGTTTCTTGTTTGCTATTTGAAAGAGTCTTTAAGGTCAATCACATAACGGTGGGATAGATCCTTGCTCTGAATATGATCAAAAGCATCGTTGATCATTTCGATAGGAATGAGACTTACCTCCGGCTCAATATTGTTCTGGCTACTAAAATTGAGCATCTCTTGAGTCTCCTTGATGCCTCCAATGATTGAACCCGCAACGCTACGACGTTTTGTCATCAGGCTTTTTGCATTGAATTCTTCCACGGGGGAAAGCACACCAACTAGCACCAGTGTCCCGTCGCGACGGAGAAGATCAATATACGGTTGTATATTGTGGCTAACTGGTATTGTACTGATAATGAAGTCGAGGCTAGATTTATGAGCGTCTAGCTCTTCAGAATCGGTAGAGATTATTAAGTCATCCGCCCCATACCGTCGTGCATCACTCGCCTTTGATTCAGAAGTCGTTATAGCTGTAACTTCCGCGCCCAAAGCCTTTGCATATTTAATAGCCATATGGCCTAGTCCGCCAACTCCTACAACGCCTATCTTCATGCCCGACTTAACATCCCAGTGCTTTAGTGGCGAATATACCGTGATACCTGCACAGAGCAATGGAGCGGCAGCAGCCGGACTAAGATTATCTGGAATAGTTAGTACGAAATCTTCATGGGCAATACCGTACTGACTATAGCCACCCTTAGTAATCTCACCATCGATAGGATCAACCGAGTTGTAAGTGCCGGTATTACCGTTTTCGCAGTATTGTTCCAACCCCTCCTTGCAAGCCTCACAGGTTCCACAAGAATTTACGAGGCATCCTACGCCGATAATATCTCCCACTGTATGTTTGGTGACTTTATCACCTATATTGATGATACGCCCGACAATTTCATGCCCCGGAACAACAGGATATTTGGTAGAATTCCAGTCATCCTTAACTCTATGAACATCAGTATGGCAAACACCACAAAATAATATTTCAAATTCAACATCATGGCTCGTTGGCTTCCGACGATCAAACTCAAACGGCGTGAGCGGTGATGTAGCGTTATGGGCGGCGTAGGCTTTAGTATGCATTAGCACTCCTCGGTTATTATCCTGTCATTGAACATGGCTGTGGAACTGAATTATGTCAACTTTCGTACCTCCGCACTTACAACTTTACTACTGTAATTTGCAATATGCAGTATAAACTCGTATTGCTTATCTTCTAGTTCAAGCTTGGTAACTTGTTGTACTATTTCATCGTCGTCTATTGTATTTGGACTGAGTGCAATACTGAATCCTTTTGGTATATAGGGAGATTTAAATACCCCAAGGTACACTCGTGCTTGTTCGCCCGACCTGAGCTCCACTTCTTCTAAAAGATCACTATTCTGACTAACTTTATGCTGAGAGAGAAGGTCTGTAGCATCTATCTCTTGATCTGGTCGAGAGATTAACTTTAGACTTGCGACTTTTGAACCCATATCGATTCCTCCGTTAACCTTTGCGGAAAGTACTGTTTTAGTAATAAGGATAAGCGTATACAATATGTATATTGCCTATGATCCTACTAAAAAGAGCTACATTGTCCTTAAAGGCGTATAATGTTCAAGAGGGTACTACAAATGTATGTACAATACAGATGTTGCACCGATAAGCAAAAGCACTATGCTTATCGTAATGTTACCATAATGCAGGTGGAACATACAATAATAAGCCAAACTAAAGAGATATTTTTAATTAATGCTATATTTCAAGAACGCTGAACTTTCCGCCCAATACCGCATCTCTTTGAAGACCGTGCGTAACTGGATAGATGCTACTAAACAAGGCAAACTAAACCTTACTTTGCATACCCAAGGAGACAAGGCGTATGTAGCCAATACTCCTGGGAACATAGCTATCATTTCTGAACTCGTCGAAAGCCGCCGTAAATATCGAAACACCAATGCGGCGAAGACTATTTCACCAAAAGATGAGTTCTATTCAATCTATGATGAACGACAGATTTATGATATTGCAGCTAACCTAGAAATCCATCATGAAATCCCTCGACAATACAATTACTTTAATGGTGGTGCCGACCACTGGGACAAGTATGCTGCAAGGCTTGCTTCGGACAACACTCCAAATCTAGTAAATAGTACCATCAGGCTCCTTAATGTAAATCAGGGTTATATCGATGATCTACTTTCGCGCTACAAAAAAGTAAATATTATCGATGTAGGTGTTGGGAACGCACACCCCGTTAAAGAGCTTTTGGAACACATGCTTGACCTCAACAAATTAGGCCGATACATTGCGTTAGATATAAGTCCGAGTGTCCTCGAAATAGCAGAAAATAACATCAATGAGTGGTTTGGAGATAGGGTTAGGTTTGAAGGCCAAGTATACGATATTAACCGAGACCATTTTTCTGATTTCCTTATTGATGAGTACACGGGCAAAGACGCTAAAGATACCGTAAACCTCGTATTACTACTAGGTGGCACGCTATCGAATATGCGAGATTCTGACAGTGGGTACAAAGTGATTCACGACAGCATGGGTATGAACGACTTATTAATTCATACTACTAAGCTTGATACACAATCAACTCGACGTTACTTTGACTTCGATTTGCAGCCCGGCGAGAGTAGGCTTGCGGCGATTCATGGCTTAGTTGTTGATCTTCTCAATATAGACAAGTCTTTTTATACGGTGGAAATGGGTTATGATCCTGAGTTACGACAGCGGTTTGAACAAATAAGGCTGAAGGTATCTTTGAATATAAAGCTAAAGTTTAATAATGGCGAACATATCATTGAGCTTGAGAAAGACGATGCGATTTTAACATGGAGAGGACTACAGCAAACGGCTAGCGACGTCATGAATCAGTTGGATCGAAGCAAACTTTATCCTTTGCATATAAGTCAAACAGATGATCGAGAGTATATTCTCACTGTATCTATGGTCAAGCACGATTAGCGCTTGATTCTTTTATATTTAACTGGGGTTAGGGGGAGACTGGCCGACCAGCCTCCCCGTGGTAAACGCGCTAATTGTCGGCGTGGGCGCGTTATGATTTGAGCTGGATGATCTGGGGGCTGACATACCGCCTCCAGTTCCGTTGGCCGAAGGAGATGTCGTCCGGCGTGCCGAGATCGAGAATCTCTCCTTGGAGGTCGTGGCCGTACAGGTTGAAACCTCCATGTTCGATTGCCCAAGGGAATACGTGGTCACGCATTCCGAAAGGGCGACTTTCTCCCGGGTGTGCTTCGGCATAAGCCTCACACACCTCGACGAAGTAGTCAACCGATAGGGCTAGCGCTCCGGCACTAGTGAGCGCAAGCTCGTCGGATTCAACCGGGGGCACTGACTCGCCGCGACCGTAAACATGCCTGAGACGACTCGTAGAAGTCTCGATGACGAACCTCCCCAGCTCGCCCATTCGACGTTTCTCGTGGCTGGTGACAGCCGACGTTACTCCCGGTGGACGTTGTGAGTGGGCTACGTGCATGTTCGCTACTTCATCCCACGGAAGCAGGATGTCGCCGGGGATCATCATGGCTTGACCCGTGAGCTGCCAGTGTTTGATGGCGGCCAAGACTGCGCCATCGGGACCGAGCGGCCTGTCCTCTTCCGAGAAAAGGTAGGACACTCCGTCCTTCCAGATCCACGATTCATCCTGAATGTGGTCGACGATTTGATCTCGCAGATAACCCACGCAGAACACGAATCGCCGGAAGCCAACCCTCTGCAACTCACGGCAGACAGTCGACAGGATCGTTTCACCGTTGTCGAGACGAAGGAGATGCTTGGGGACGGCATCCTTCGTAACCTCCTTAGCTCGCGTGGCTCTGCCACCGAGCGGCATAACAACCCAAACGTCGCCCAACTTGAAGGTGGACATGACTCTCCTCATTATCAGAAGGCATCCGCTCGAAGTTACAATATCCTAAATACTTCTACAGCACAAGTTGATTGAAGCGGTTAGATTATGAATAAGATCGAGTCAATATTTATAGATGATTACAGCCGAATTAGAATGCATCCAACTTGTAAGTAGATACATGTCACGTTTTTTAACTGTGCATGTTACATACAACGTACTGCACATGGGAGGAAGGAGCTTATATTCTTTTACTGTAGAGAATGATATATTTGCCTGAATATCGTCAAAAGGCGAAGCAGCACTAAATAATATATTTTTTCTATAATACGGTACCTTGGTCCGCATAAGCTTATCCCATTCTTTCTTTACTTGTTTCATAAAGTTATCGGGTGACTCGCATACGACAGCAATATTACCGTTTAGACATGTTGTCAGCATATGAAAAGCAAGAACTTGTGGAAGTTCATCCTTTGAGATGGAGTGTGTCTTTACTTGCAAGTGGTGCATTTCATCGATAGTACTAGTAGTCATACTTATATCTAGCGTAAGTGTATCGTACTTTTTCTACTATGACTAGTAGTCACTGTTACTACTAGTCGTATTTGCATAATCTAAAAGTAATGGCAAGACCAACACAAGAAGATAAATACCTGTCTGCGTTCGGAAAACGAATAGCGACAATTCGTCGTGAGCGTAGCTTAACCCAAGAGCAATTGGCTGACAGAATAGAGCTCGCTGCTGACACGATTCGCACTATAGAGCAAGGAAGGCGCTGGGCTCGCTTAACTACACTTCACAAACTTGCAAAAGGACTCGGCGTTTCAATCGATGAGCTTTTCAAAGGCTTGAAGTAATCTAGTTCGCCTCAAAATCTTTCAACATCTCTTCGATTAACTCAGGGTGAAGATCCTCAAGATTTTTATAATGCACTGAGCGCTGCTCTAGCAGAAAGATAGCCTTTTCTGGCGTGGCGTACTCTGGTGCAGTATGCCTTAAATGCTTTAGCATGGCTAAGACATCTTCTTCGGTAATTTTATATTCTGGCTTTTCCATAACTACTCCTTACTATATCACCCTATAAACTTACTAATGCCAATGAAGTTGATCATCTGTGCTGCAAGTTGACCTGAATGGATGCGACGCATAATTTCACAGCTGTCATTTTGCGAAAGAATGTTAAGTGATCCTTCGTAAAGTACTTCTCGGTCAACAACAGCCAATTTGCGATGGTGGCCGCCCGTAATTAATACCTCAATGCCAAGTTTAATCAATAATGCTATGCATTCCTCTGCTTGTCTACAGTAGCTCGCATCTTGTTCTTCGGGAGGCTTTGTATTTACGATAACCCGTACACCACGACGGGTAAGCTGGCGAAATACAGGAATTAAGTAATTCAGACGTTTGAGCGATATAAACGGAGATTCGATGACAACTTCATGCTTTGCCTTCGATAGGTCTTTTATGAATACACCGTAAAAGTCATTCTGGTTAAGCAAGGATGAAGACGCCAGTTCGCTGCCAATCTGATGGTTTCGCAAACCTAGCATTATTGCATCTCCGAAGGGTCAATAACTAATACAGAACCATTATGATAAGTAAAACCAAGTTCCTCTAATTTCAGTCCGATTTTGATGACATCAGAGAGAAAGGGGTGCCAGTTGAGAGACTCATCCCCAGCCATGAGATTATAAAGAAGAGACGCCCGACTGGCGTCTCTTCTTGTTGTTGTCTGTGTAAGGCCGATGCGTTTTCTTCCGGAGTTCCACGCGTTTTATTAGATTGAGATGCTTAGTTTCGTCTAGTGATTACTATATGTCACTATACCTTGCGGCAACTCAAAAAAAGTTTGGAGCAAGTTCTCTCTTCAGCCACGATACCTTGTACTATGCGAATAATCTCGTAAACCCAGTATGGCAAGAGGAGCAAATAGTCAATTTTTCGGTGTATTATTCGTTATTTTAAGCGATATGTTATATGTGTTACTCCTGCATAATCGCGTACTTCAGTCTGCGTCATCTCAATTTGATAATCCATATCTTTAAACAATGAAACTCCATTGCCGACAAAAACTGGCGCGATATGTATCCGTAGTTCATCCGCAAGGCGCGCATTCAGCAGCTGCTGAATAATGCTAGCGCCACCGATGACATATACATTTTTGTCACCCGCCGCCGCTTTGGCTTGTCTTACGGCACTTTCAATACCGTCTGTAACGAAGGTGAATGGTGTACCGCCCTCGGGAACTTTAGAGGGTACCGATTTCGTCAGGACAAAAACCGGGATGTGACCCCCTAGGTCATGTGTTCCGTTCCAGCCGTTCGTAATATCATAGGTTCGTTTGCCGGTAATCATGGCGCCTGTATTTCCTCGGCTAATATCATTCAGTCGTTCGCTGGGATCCCAGCCCATAATTCGTTCGCCACCGTTCTGGCCCAAGCCGTACTCCGGGCCGTCATTCGGGCCTGCGACGTAGCCGTCAAGGGACATTGCTATATCGATAACTACTTTTGTCATACTTTCCTCCTGCGGGTTAATCTGTCACCTCGTCACTGTTTACTTAGTCAATACGCGTAAGAGTCGCGTCATAGCCGCCGCCATCTGGGTAGTGCCACGCGCCGGTGTACTGCGAATTATCATCATTGAATGTCGCCTCGAAGTACATATCCGAGTCTGCATCACCAAAGTTTATTCGAAGTTTTTTGCCATTCAGGGCCCATGTATAGGTAAAGTTTTCGCCCATACTGTCCATGAAATGTGACCGCAGCGTATCGGTATCTGGATCGTAAGCAATATACTCGATACCTTTTATTTTTTGGCCGTGGGTAAAATCGATGTGCTGGATAAGGAAGAAGCCGCCTTCCATGAGTTCGAACTCAACAGTTCCGTCAATTTCGGGCCCTTTTACGCGCCACTTGCCAACCAAACGTTCAGCCAGCTCCGTGATCTTAGGGTTGGGTTTCTTTGGCATATTCATAATATGTGCGTTGTTATTATCTGCCATGATACATCCCTCCTTTTCCATCTTCTATTATATGTTTAGTTGGCGTAAAGGATTGTATATTTTGGACACCGTTTATTATTGGCCTCAAAACAGCACCTCGGAAGATGCTGTTTTCTTGGAGCTATTTCTTATTTGCTAGATTAAAATAGCTTGGTCTAGTTTTAACTCCCCATCCCTTTTGTAGTAAGCTGTAATAACACCGCTAGGCGACACCATAGAGTAGGTAAGCTTAAAAG
>Ga0075366_10000089_pt1 | contig 36337 bp, 39 predicted proteins | sample EndMethybrTD3031_FD_72351 | JGI IMG/M metagenome (GOLD analysis project Ga0075366, IMG submission 72351) | Populus endosphere microbial communities from Tennessee, USA - Endosphere MetaG P. TD hybrid TD303-1 | ecosystem: Host-associated > Plants > Roots > Endosphere | place: USA: Tennessee...
AATTGTATTGAACAACCGCGTCTTAAACGACGTGGAAAACAAGGTATATCTGTCGCCTGATAAACGCCGTATTGGCTATGTTTTCCAGGATGCGCGCTTATTCCCGCACTACAGCGTGCGCGGCAACCTGCGCTACGGCATGGCGAAAAGCATGGCTTCGCAGTTTGAGAAGCTGGTAACGCTTTTAGGTATCGAACCTCTGCTCGACAGGCTGCCTTCCTCGCTTTCCGGCGGAGAAAAACAGCGGGTGGCGATCGGCCGCGCGCTGCTGACCGCGCCGGAGCTGCTGTTGCTCGACGAACCGCTGGCCTCGCTGGATATTCCGCGTAAACGTGAGCTCCTGCCCTACCTGCAGCGCCTGACGCGTGAAATTAATATTCCGATGCTCTACGTCAGCCATTCGTTGGATGAGATCCTGCATCTGGCCGATAACGTTCTGGTGCTGGAAGAGGGCAGCGTTAAGGCCTTCGGCAAGCTGGAAGAGGTATGGGGCAGCAGCGTAATGCACCCCTGGCTGCCAAAAGAGCAGCAGAGCAGCATTCTGAAAGTGAGCGTTCTGGAACACCATCCGCACTACGCTATGACTGCGCTGGCGCTGGGCGATCAGCATTTATGGGTTAACCGGATCGATAAACCGCTGCAGTCAGCCCTGCGGATCCGCATTCAGGCGTCGGATGTCTCGCTGGTGTTACAACCCCCGCTGCAGACCAGTATCCGAAATATTCTGCGCGCCAAAGTGGCGGAGTGTTTTGATGATAACGGTCAGGTGGAAGTGAAGCTTGAAGTGGGTAGCAGAACGCTCTGGGCGCGCATCAGCCCGTGGGCCAGGGATGAGTTAGGGATCAAACCCGGCCTGTGGCTTTACGCGCAAATCAAGAGCGTCTCTATCACCACCTGATTACAGCAGATGGGTATAAATGTACTGCGCGATGCTGTCGGTGGTGTTATCCCCAATCACCACGTTGGCGCGCGCCTTTACCGCATCATCGGCATTGCCCATCGCCACGCCCGTACCGGCGGCCTCCAGCATGCTGATGTCGTTGTAGTTATCGCCAAAGGCAATTACATCTTGCATCGACCCGCCCTGTGACGCCACGTACTGCGTCAGACGCTTGCCTTTGCTGTTGCCCTTGCGAGCAATATCCACCTGATCGTGCCAGGACCATTCGCACTCCAGACCCAGCGTCTGTTCCACGCGTTTCGCGAAGGCATTCAGTTTGGCGGTATCTTCATCCGTCAGGGCGAATTTCCAGATAGCCTCAACGTCCTGTGCCGCCTGACGCAGGGAGGAAACCTGGGTAAAGACGGGGCGCTGCGCTTCCGGCAGGGACAGCGCCCAGTTGCTGGTGCGCACCACGTGGCCGGTTGGGCGCTCGTAGACCATCGCATTGTCCACGTACATCAGGCCGTGAACGTCATGCTCATCCAGAAGATCAATCAATTGCAGCGCCTGAGGAACCGGCAGCGGGTCGGATTCTAAAACCTTTTTTGCCTGATAATCATACAAGTGTGTTATGCTTATACAAACAAAAAATAGAGGGTTTAACATGAAAAAAGTATTTGTGTATCATCGTGTTAGCTCGGATCAGCAGCTCGACGGGTCAGGTATCGCACGCCAAGCAGAACTATTAGAAGGCTACTTAGAGCGTACTGGCATTTGTGCGGAAATGGATGATCCGGCCCCAGTAGTACTATCGGATCAAGGTGTCTCAGCCTTTAAGGGTTTAAACATCTCTGAGGGTGAGTTAGGGGCATGGATGGAACAAGTACGTAATGGTATGTGGGATAGTTCTATATTGGTAGTGGAATCTATAGACCGCTTTAGCCGCCAGAACCCGTTTGATGTGATGGGTTACATCAATGCTCTAATGGCACATAACGTAGCTATTCATGATGTAATGGCTAACATAGTTATCAGCCGAAGTAATTCTAAAGATCTACCTTTTGTAATGATGAATGCTCAACGGGCATATGATGAATCTAAGTATAAAAGTGATCGTATTCGTAAAGGTTGGGCGAAGAAACGCGAACAAGCATTTAACAAAGGTACGATTGTAACTAATAAACGTCCTCAATGGATCGAAGTAGAAAATGATAAGTATGTACTTAATCATAAAGCGGCAGTAGTTAAAGAGATATTTGCTCTATATCAAACTGGCATGGGGTGTCCAACTATTGCTAAACAACTTCAAAGAAAAGAAGGTGAGCAATATAAATTTAATCGTCCGTGGACTGGTGAACTTGTTCATAAGATTCTTACTAATCGCCGTGTAACTGGTAAGATTTTCATTTCTGAAATCATCCGTAACCATGATGATATTGAAAATCCAGTAACTCAGAAAAAGTACAATATGGACGTGTACCCTGTAGTGATTAATGAAGAAGAATTTGAATTAGTACAAGAATTGCTAAAATCTCGTCGTCCAAATGCTGGACGAGTTACCGTGAAGAAAGACGGACAGGAAGAAGTACTGATTAAAAGTAATTTGTTTAGCGGTATCGCACGTTGTACCAAATGCGGCGGGCCAATGTATCATAATGTGGTTCGTGCTAAACGTACACCAAAGAAAGGCGATCCAAAAATTGAGGAATATAGATACATCCGTTGCCTCAATGAACGTGATGGACTTTGTGAAAACAAAGCTATGGCCTATGAAACGGTAGAACGATTTGTAGTAGAACATATGTTAGGAATGGATCTAAGTACTGTAATAAAAGAGCAGGAATTTAATCCTGAAATAGAAGTATTGCGTATCCAGATTGATCAAGTTAAGGATCAGATCACTAACTATGAAAATGGTATTGAACGCCGTAAAAGTGCTGGTAAGCCTATATCTTTTGATATGCGTGAAGAACTCGATGATGCTAAATCAGAGTTAGAGAGATTGTTAGCACGACAGGCTTCATTAGCTACAGTACAAGTAGATGTGCCAGTACTACAGGATGTTAACGTTACTGAATTGTATAATGTGAATAACGTAGATATACGCACACGTTATGAGAATGAACTAAACAAGATTGTTTCAAATATTCGTCTAAAGCGTAATGGTACATCTTACACTATTGATATTAACTATAAGCAGAACGAGCTAAAAAAACATGTACTTTTTGTAGAGAATAAGAAGAAAGAACAAACGTTAATCAGTGAGGTGATCATTGAAGATGTAGATGGTGCTAAGTTCTATTATACCCCTTCATTCATGATCAGGCTTAAAGATGGTGAAATCCGTTTTCAGCAGACTAAAGAAGATCTTTCAGTCATTGATTACTCGCTATTGCTGAACTATGTAGATGCTGTAGATCGGAATGATGCCGTAGGTGTTTGGATGCGTAATCAATTCAATTTTCTGACGTCTAACTAAGTACCGCATTTGAACGTGTTTTTGATGGCTCTTAACTAAATATCTATACGATAACTTAGAAGGAAATCAAAACAAAAACTGAGAAACAATTATTTGCAAAAGTATTTTGGTATTAAATATTTTTTTTGAATGAGGAAAAAGTATGAGTTTAAATAATAGCACAGGCAAAACAATTAATGTGGGTGATCAAGTAGTATTTGGTAGAGACAATGGGACCGGATATCATGATTGGGGTATTGGAAAGATTGAAAGCAATAATGGTATTGATGTAAGTATTAGTTTTGGTATAGATAGTTACAATTCTAAAGATATAGATATTATTATTGCGTACATCTATTAGTTAATCCTAATTACAATATAAAGCCGTACATCGTTACGGCTTTTTCATATCTATATGAAGTACAAATTACTCTCTTTTGATAAATAAAAGTAAGACAATCAAGAGAGGTATAACTCTATGAAATTTTTAATTGAACTCTTACTTTTCCCAATCTACACAATACTAGTATTGATGTTTATGATTCTCACAGTACTAGCACTACCACTAAAGATACCATTTGTAGAACGTCACGTAAGACAACACATAAATAAAAGTACTGATAAATTACGAGAGAAAAAGTCCTAAGAATTTTGGATCGGGTGATTTTTTCACGGTATAATGTAGGTATCTATAACATATTTGGGACAGACGCAAAAAATGTCCTATAATATAGATATGGCTTTCTGAGTGATCGAAAACGTTCACGTAGCCGAACTGCGAAGTATAATTCCATTTCTCCAGCCATCAGAGACTAAATAGATGGTAACATTATAATTCTCCTATATTGCTAAAGTATAGCCCCTAAAAAGGGCTATCTTTTTTGCTTGGGATAAATAACGTATACGTATACAAATTACATGAGTTAATTAAATGAAGAAAAATAAATCTAAGGATAGAAAAGATAACGTAATAACCGCACGTTTATCTAATTCACAGGTTGAAGTACTAAAGAAATTGATTGATGAAGGTAAGGTATCAAAAGGTACTCTATCTTCTGCTGTAGGTTACTTAATTGATCAGTACATGGTACTAAACAGTAAGTAATTAATTGGTTGTCTACTAACCACACAATAAGTAGAAACGCGATTACAGGAAGTAACGCGGGTAATATGGAAGTTATATATGAAAATCTGGAAAGAAACAAAATATGAATATTATGTAGTAAGTAATGAAGGTGAAGTATTCAATACTAAGACAGAAACACTACTAAAGCTAACCCCTTCAAAATCTAATGGATACTACAAAGTATCACTATCTGTTAAAGGTGGTGATAGTAGAACTGTAGAAGTACATCGCCTAATCGCAGAAACTTTTATTGAACGTGATGAATCATTGAAATTAGTTGTTGATCATATTGATGGTAATCCCCTAAACAATCACGTGGATAACCTACAATGGATTACACAAAAAGAGAATATGGCAAAAGCGAAAAATAAGAGTAGCTGGAATAGATTCACCGAAGAAGAGAAAGTACAAATCATTGCTGCGTGGAATACTGGAAAGTACTCATACATTGGGATTACATCTCACTTCAATCAACTATGGAACCGTAATACCACACGAAATAGTTACACAAGAATTATCAAAAAAGCCTAATAACTTAGGGGCTATCATGTAGGAGTGACAGCCCCATATTAAGGGGGAATTATAATGGCAAGAAAAGAAACAATACACAATAATCAAATGATCCAGAATGAACTACGTTTCATTTGCTTTAATTCACTATCTAGTGAAGCTAAAGAAGTAATGCGTAGAATAATCCAGGAAAGTACTTTTCTAGGTAAACACCGTGTACCGGAAGAAGATGTATTTGCGATAGTAAAGAATGCTCCTGAATTCAGTGAAGTGATGGTATTTGAACATCTAAAACTATTCAGACAGAATAAAAATCAAAACTATCCTGATAGTAAATCATCGCGTGAAAAGTACAAACGCATAGCAACCCTAGTATCACAGGCATTTGAAGTACTAGTAAAGGAAGGGAAATCCCTTAATAGAATGAAGCAATACAAACCAAAGAAAACCGTAACTGAAGAACATGTAGCACTAGTTGAACTGCTAAAAGATGAAGGTGCGGATCTTATTACCCTAATTGAACGACTAGTGGCAATGAATAAGTAATTGATTTGTATAAGAATAATAACCGTAACTATATCCGTATTGTATACGTCAAAAATACGGTTATTATGCGTAAAATACGGATGATGACACAATATATAGTAGTAAAATCAATGGCTTACATACCATATATTGATTCCCGTAACTTAATATAATATACACTTTAAAGTAAATGCCTTACTTGTCTATTAAGTCTCATAGAGCCTAACTCGCTTTGCTCGTTAGTCTCTGTAAAACCAAAAAGATAAGATCGTAAACTTGCGTTTTTCTCGCTAGTCACTCGAAGAACGCCACGCCTTTGGTTTTTGTCTATCGACTACTGAAGGAAGTGAAAACCAAAACTGTTTTGGGTCTGCCGTCTTTTGGAGTAACTACGCGGCTTCGCCTTGTGTTGTTCGTGTTGAACTCACAGAACATGATTAAGTACTGAATAGTAAGTAGTCCCTTTGCCTGGATCTAGTAGGAGTGCCCTGTAGGAAATTAGCAATATATACTCATACTGATCGTCGTAATGTTCATACGTATTGATTATAGAAGGAACTAAGAGGCATAATAGATATATGGACATGGGTTAGTGAGAAATTATCATGATTGAGTTAGAATCAATATTAAATATAGAAAATGACCTTGATTATAAAGTTCACTTTGCTGTTTATAACTATGAAGAAGAACCTCTTGATACATTCCTTAGAGATAAAGATGAATGGCAAGGGTGGAATGAATGGCGGAATGGAAGGGATGATTTCAACAGGCAGTTTATTTTCAGTTTGATAAGATTCTATCCCCAAAACAATAGGTGGTTGTTTGGGGGGATATATGAAGTACTGGAACGCAATCCTGATAGATATAGGGTTAGATTAGTAGATAAACATAAAGGTTTGATAGGTAGGTTATTAATAGACTATCCAGGTCCTGGAGCACGTGGTAGATCCTTTCGTTTTGAAAATCACTACTTTAAGATGAAAGTGGCAGAAATATTTGAGAGTGAATATAGTGGTGAAACATTTCGTGGTTTTGATCAAATTCAGCACTCATTTGAAACGTTAGAGCATATCATTAAAAAACAGAAAATGGACTGGAAGAGAGCATTATTGAATGTCAAAGGTGTCTATCTAATTGTTGATAAATCTAATGGTAAAAAGTATGTTGGTTCAGCATATGGTGAGCAAGGCATTTGGTCGAGATGGGAAAACTATGTATATACAGGGCATGGTTGGAATGAAGGGTTATCATTACTGATAAGGGAAACCGGTATAGAATATGCTAGAAGGAATTTCCAGTTTTCAATATTAGATTTTTACTCTATGAGAACAGATGATCAAATCATTATAGATAGAGAGACATACTGGAAAAGGGTTTTATGCTCAAGAGAGTTTGGTTACAACAGGAATTAGTAGTAAATGCTTGTAGAGATGAAACACATGGATGTGGAATCATCTCTACTTGCTCCACCAGATAGGTATAAGCTTTATTTGAATTTAACATTGTTATAGTTTAATACCGGATGCTCCACGTTTTTCTTGAAAGAGCAATCTTTTTTGGTACAAGTAAAAAAACTAGAATTTCATGAATGTAGGGAACTAGAGGCTCTTTTATACCTTTACTTAATTCGATATTATCAATCTTATCTTTTAGTGTTGATATTAAATGATAAAAAGGTTGTAACATATCGATAATTTCATAGGCAATGTATGATGAAACATTGTTGACTTTCCATGTTAAAATATATTCATCTATTTGACTTAAAACGTACCCATCTAAACCTTTGTTCCAAGTATATCCATAAGCATTGTTTTTTTCTGCCCATAAGTTTAAGTCATTTTCTAACTTTGTTTTTCTAATGTCAGTGATATGCTTACGGAAACAGGAATTTAATATCTCATTCCACAGAACTAGTGGGTCTGTACTTTCCTTTTTACCTTTAACAATTTTATTGAGATTAAAATATCGTGAGGACTCAGCAAATTCAGATAGCATTTTTAAAATAAGATCTTGCTGCCAGTTTAATTGCCATTCAAAGTTGGGTAAATGATTTAAACCATATGTAGAACAATTTTTATGAAGCTCATAGATATTGTGACTGAATTTCTTCAATGTGGCAAAGTCAGGTTTGTTTAGATCGTTTTCATTCATATGATTTAAAATGAAAACGATTTTGAACAGTCTTTCTATACCTATAGAGAGTTGAAAAAAACAACTATAGAAGCCACCTTTATCATGGGGGGTACATTTACGTAGGGCAGTTAAACCGCCACAAATAGAAGAACCCGTGAGATAGGACTCAACCATGAACTGATTAAATGAGTCATTTAACATTTAAAGTAATCCTTTAAAATTAATGAAAGTTATAATCTTGATTAATACTGTTTTTACACATATCAAATTGAAAAATTTTAGCCAAACTTCTTTTATTTTCTTTGAGATTCTGATGGGCGTTAATGACATCTTCATGCTCAATACAATCTATATATTTGTTGATTGTCGCCAGATAATTATAATAGCTGTTTAAATAATTAGTTCTCAGCTTTAAAATATCCTCAATCAATTTTTCTAGTTCTGGACTTGGATGTATGTCAAATCGTTTGAGCATTGATTTTGTTGTATACAAATTGGCAAGCTCAGTTAAATCAGTAGTTACATTTCGATTTATTTCATTTAGTATCAAAACTGTTATTTCTTCACGTGATTTTTCTTTGCGATTTATATCATCATGGATAGAAGCAATAATTAGAGTGTCGTTATACAAACGAGAGTTGATCTCCCATAATAATGATTCATATTTCATTGCTAGTTTATGTGAGCTAGATAACGAATTTAGCTTTTTATTTTGCTTGAACCAATTTCTTGCTTGAAGGCCAGCGTAAATTACAGATAAAGCAATAATTATATTACATATGGCATTTACCCAATCTGCTACATTTCCCCATTCAAATTTTTTGACACCGTTAAATAATATTTTTATTAAACATAAGATTGCTATAAAGACTAATATGTTAACTAGTAATAATAATGAAGTGTTAAGTTTTTTTAGTTCCATGATATGTGACTCAGTAGCATTATGTATCTAATACTTTACCATCTGAAACATAATCAAGTACACTTCGCAATCACGCCACATTTACAAAGGGGTTTGGTTTGTTGTGGGTAGGTGTGGCGTGAATCTAGAACGGTAGTTCTTCTTGTCCACAGAACCAATCATCACCATGTTGTTCAATCACACGTTGTTCAGCATGTAGGTAACTCACAGCGTCCAAAACCTCTTTAAATGGCGTTTCGCTAATCAGTACAAAACAATCCCTTTCAACCGTTCCCAGCCAGAACAACCCTCCTACAGAACCTTCAAATATCACCCGATCACCAAACTTGAATTGCTCAAGAACACTTCCCCGATAACAGACCGTGAACCAAACCCCAGCGTGTGAGAACTGATGAACACCTCTACGTATGGATGGATCGTAACCGTTCTTATTGCCCATTCCTTAACCCTCCAAACAAAACCAATAATACTGTAATTATATACAGTGCCAAATAAAAAACCATAAAATAGATAAAAACGATCATTTTCAATGATTTAAGTAATTTTCTTTAGTGTGGTTAGTCTTTAATTGATATCTAAAAACGATCAATAATTGATCATTAACCATTTTTAGAGATAGACAAGGATGATCAATACAACCTTCATAGCAGAACCAATCATGACAACATCAGGCCAGCTCATAGGCTGTGAACTGTTAACCCGCTTCCACTGTGAAGATCTACCAGTACTGAACAGCAAGTACTTCATCATGGCTATGGATATTGAAAGGAAGAGGGAACTACTCACACGACAACTACAGGCCATAGAAGTACATGCGTCATGGTTCAGAGCTAACCGGCTTTTCTGTACCGTTAACGTTGATACCGTACTGGCACGGCTATGTGTCTTTGACAGGGATATTATTCAGCTAATGGATAAGCTGGAGTTTGTCAGGCTTGAGATCTCAGAAGACTTTGATGGTCTTGAAAAGGGTATTGAACATCCGATACTCAGAACACTATTAAACGTTGGCTATCGTTTGTTCCTTGATGATCTTGGTTCCGGTCGGGCTAACGTTGCGGCGTTAACTACTGGATGTTATGAGGCGGTAAAACTTGATAGAGCGTTCTACCGTCAGGAAGTACAGAAACCAACATTCAACGTACTGATGAAGAACATCATGAACTACTGCCCGTATGTGATCGTGGAGGGAGTAGAGCAACGCCAAGAGCTACCAGTATTACGCGATGCTGGAGTAACGGCAGTACAAGGATACCTGTACCGATCAGTACCGTTTGACAAGATACACAACCTTCTTTAACACCATAGTAAATACCCTATAGACAACAACTATGGGGTACACCTATGAACATCACATTACACTTCCCTAAAGGCTCTACCAGCATCATAGACGGTACTTATACAGGCTATGAGTATTCCCGTTCAGATAAGCTAATCAACGCTCAAATCACGTTTGATGAATCATACAAGCTATTCATCAATCAACATCGTTTAGTACTCAGCTATAAATACATCACAGTGAATCACCAGCACAGCTACACAATCGGTAGATGGGTTTATGACTGGAACACAATAGACAATTACAAAGGCTCAGAGCGTGTACACCTCGACTATCTACAGTGCTTGACTCAGGAACTAATACAAGATGAATCATTGAACGGTATACCTATAGATAACTTTCGAATTGCTCTATTGATCAATCAATTCAGAGAAGAAAAATAACTCAACAAAATGAGAACCTTTTTCATTTAGGTTCTCTTTGGGCTTTAAAACACCGCGTAGATTTCGACGCACTTTGTTTTAAATATATATGAAAAAATAATAAAGAGGCGAAACGTCATAGAAATGAATAAGAACATTAGCATGAATCAGCTTGCGAAGCAGTACGGGTTTAACGAAAGCACAGTTCGCGAATGGAAAGCACAAGGTATGCCAATTGGTGAAGGTACTGAAGAAGCTGATACACGAGCATGGATAGTACAGAATGTAATTCTACCATTACGTAATACCGATACACGCGAACAAATAGATCAAGAACGCCTACGTAAACTAAAAGCAGAAGCAGCATTATCTGAACTTGAATTACAGGTGAAACATGGAACGGTAGTTAGTACTGAATATCTTGAACAAGTACTAACTGAATATCTATTTCAAGTTAAAACCGCAATGAGAGCCATCCCTTCTAAAACATACTTAGAGTTATTCGCACAGACAGACGCAAAAGATTTACGAGATATATTAAAACAACATATTGATAGTACTTTATTCCAGCTAGGAAGCATGGAATTTGAACTACCCACGGATGAAGAAATATTAGAAGATGGAAACGAACAAGAAGAAATTAACTCAAGTACTGATGAAAGTACTGCCGACGATACAGCCACCGAAGATACAGAAAACAAGCCAATGGATAAGTAACGGTGTAGTAAAGTTTGTAGATGGTCCTAATATGGGTCTTGATTGGGTTCCGTTTTCTTTTCAACGCGAACCAATGGATATAGCACAACATAGAAGTACAAAGAAGATCGTTTTACAGTCTTGTTCTCAGCTTTTGAAAACCACAGTACTACAATCAATAGCATTTAACCTAATGGCAAATGATCCATGTAACTTTGCTTTTGGTAGTAGTTCTGAATCTGAAGTGAAAAAATTCAAGGATGGTAAATTTCTACCAGCTATTGAAACTAGCGAAGTACTCAAGCCCTTAGTAACAGATAAGAACGATAAGAACGCCGCGAATAACGCGAAGCAAACACAAATGGTAAACGGTACTTTTGTATACTGGCTTAACCTAAATACACCAGGAAACCTACGTGGTATTACTTGCCGTGTAGTTCTACTTGATGAAGTGTCAAACGTAGGTGTTACTGATGAAGGTAATCCAATTAAACTAGCAGAAGCACGTACTAGTACTTTCGGTGATGATGCTCTAGTTGTTATTTCAAGTACCCCATTATATAAAGATGATTTGATTAACAGTGAATATAATCTATCAGATAAACGCCGTTGGTACGTCACTCACACATGCGGTCATGAATATACATTTGAATGGGAACAAGTAGCATTTGATCACAAACAGTTAGAGAATGGACGTTCAATACCAGACAGTACAACTACCCGTTTAATTTGTCCTCATTGTCAGGAAGAGATAGACGAGCATACACGCCACCAAATGATTGATAACGGTAGATGGATAGCTACAAGTACTGATGGTGATCCGGGTGTAGTTGGTTATCAGATTAGCCGTATGTATTCACCACTGAACACTATTACTGAAATGGTAAGTAAGTTTGCTGATGCTCATTATAATTTTAATCTTCAAACATTCTATAATAATGAACTTGGATTACCCTATGAAGATGAATATCAGAAAGAACTAGATATACTTCAACTAGAATCACTAAGGGAAGATGAATTTAACCTACATAAAATACCAGAAAGTAATTTAGGCATAACAATAGCAGTAGATCAACAATTAGATCGCCTGGAAGCTACTGTATTAGGTTTTGATGAAAAGAACATATATGTACTTTCACATGAATTTTTCTATGGTCATGACTGTACAAAGATTGAATCTCAAGCATGGAAGGACTTAGATCAGTTTTGCCGTCAAGATTTCCGAAGTCTCGACGGTCGTATTGTACCTACACTTGCCGTGTTCGTGGATAGTTCGAACGGTAACGCTACAGATACTGTTAAGAAGTTTACCGCACGTTGGGCTAAGTATCATCCTATTAAGGGTTCTAGCAGTACTACAAGTGACTTATTCAAACAGAGTACACAAGCCGGATATAAACTACAGATCCTAAATGTTCATGAACAAAAGAATACCATTCGTAAACTTTTAAACTTGATGCTCAGTACTGAAGCAGAGAACGCACCAATACAATTACGCTTTTCCAGTACTCTACCATCAGATTACTTTGAACAACTATCTGCCGAAGAGTTAAAACCTGCTGGTGGTAAATTAGTATGGCGACTAAAGAAAGGGCAGAAGAGAAACGAGGCTCTAGATTGTCTGGTCTATGGAATGATCGCAATCGTATATTCCCAATCACAATTAGGTACGCAACCGTTTAGAAAATTACGCGAACATAAAGCCAAATCATTGCCACAAAAGATAAATAAACCAGAAGAATCACAACCTACCCAAAGTACCAGACGTTCTAGGCGTACTGGTGTGGGTTCAAACTGGTTTGGAAAAACGTAAAATGATAAGGATATCCAATGGCAATTTTACCAGAAAAGATTTATATGGTTTCAAATCCATATGATTACTCTGTAACAATTCCTGCTAAAACACTTTTCGTTATTTCATATGTCAGTACTGGTAATTCAATTACATTAGATAACAGCAATAGTAATAGTGAACAATCATTTACTATCACCTTTGAAACTAACGTTGCTTCAGAAAAGCTATTCTGTACAGCTATTACTAATGGCATTGCCAGTACTTCCCAATGTGAAGTAATCGATCCAACTAAACATACTGAAGAATACGCACGTATTCGTAAGATGATTGAAGAGATCGAAGCGGTAATTGAAGCAAAAATACAAGGTGGTGCTAACTACAGCATTACAATTAATAATAAAACTCTAGTTAGTGAGTCATTAGCAAACTTAGAAGCAATCCGTGCTCGTTATATTGAACGTGCTAATTCTCTATGGGCTAAAATGAATGGTCAATCTACATCCGGTTCAAGTAAACCATTTAAGAGTATGACTGTATTCCGAGATCCTAACTATCCAAATCGTTGGGGTACTCGCTAATGTGGTTTAAGAAAAAACAACCAGAACAACCAAAACCAGCACAGAAAACTAATGAAGTCCGTGAACATGTTGGTAAAACATTACAACGTGATTTAAACCAGATTCGTACAACTAGTAATGGTGTGAATGCTTTCGGCTTTGGTGTCGGTACTAACTCAGTAAGTATTAATAACATCATTAAATGGCATTTATCAGAATGGCGTAATCAATCACGTGACGCAACACTAGTAAACCCAATCGCACGTAAGTACATGATGCTTTCTGTAGATGGTGTGGTAGGCAGTAATGGTATCTATGTAAAACCATCAGTAGATATTGATGCCGATGAAGAAACCAAACATACCATTAACCAACAACTAGAAAAACTATTTGATCGTTGGGCTTATGATTCTAGTAAATTCTCTATTGATGGCTCAATGACTTTTGATCTATTCGCACAAGTACTAGAGAAACACCGCTGCCGTGATGGTGAAGCATTTGTACGTATTCATAATTTCAACCGTTCTATCAAGATTGAAATTATCGATTCTGCTAGATTGACTCAATTGAATAACGCAGTACTGGCAGATGGATATATCAGTAATGGAATTGAATATAACAAGTACCGTCAACCTGTAAACTACTATTTCGCTAAATATAATCCAGTAACATATACATATGATGCTACTAGTTATGAGGTTGTACCAGCAAGTGAAATCCTACATTACTTTGTTATGGATGATGCCACACAGGAACGCGGTATACCGGATCTAATTGCCAGTACTAAAGTATTAGCAGACCTAAAGAACTTCCAGGAAGCGGCATTACTTGCTAAACGAATCTCAGCCAGTGTAACCACATTTATTACCAATAATGGAAGTAACAATGAATTAGCACTATCTGAAGGTGAACAAGATACAGCGATTTATAACGAGTACTTAGAGCCGGGTGCTATCTTTGAATTAAATGCTAATCAAGATGTTAAATCGGTTGATCCTCGTAATGGTGTTGACGGTATAGCAGAATTCACAGATGTACTATTTGATAATATTTCAATGGGCTTAAACGTCACTAAGCAATCCCTAATGGGAAGTACTGCTGATGCGTCATTTAGTGCTGCGAAACTAGCCGAACGCCTACAAGCTACAACTTTCAGTACTAGAACTAATGTACTCATAAATAAAGTACTCAAGCCAATTTATACAGCTTGGTTAAAGAATGAAATGCTAAATAATAGTAAGTTGAAATTAAGTTTTTCTGATTTCGATGATCTTGTATGTGCTCGCTATATCCCTACTAAACCTATTTCACTTGATCCATTGAAGGATATTCAATGTGAAGTAGCTGCTATTGATGCTGGTTTGAAATCCCGTACACAGGTAATTAGTGAAATGGGCGGTGATCCACGTGTTGTACTTCAAGAAATAGAGAATGAGAAAAATATGAACAAGGAAGTTCTAGATGAAAATCAAAAACCAGACGAGGGAACTAACCCTACCAGCGGCGATTAATTCTGATAATCGTACCGTTGAAGTTGCTTTTTGTTCTGAAACTCCTGTAGCACGTGAAATAGAAGGAAAGTTATATAACGAAGTGCTTCTATGTAATCCAGAAAATGTAGACCTATCACGTTTGAACAATTCAGGGGCAGTACTTTTCAATCATGACCGAGATCATTTGATTGGCAAAGTACTATCAGCACGTATTGATTCAGATAAAGTAGGTCGTGCTGTATTACAGATTTCCAATGCTTCGGAAAAAGAATGGGAACAAATCAATGAAGGTGTATTAACACATATTAGTTTTGGTTACACAGTTAATGATTACCGTATTGAAGGTAACATTATCTACGTAACTCATTTCACCCCATATGAAATATCACTGGTAACTGTACCTGCTGATGTATCGGCTGGTGTTGGTCGTTCATTGATAAATAACAATGATGACAACCAGAAGGATATGATCATGGAAGATGAAAATGAAATTGAAAGTACTGAGCCTGAAATCAAAGATGAATCAGAAGTAATTAGTACTGAAGTTGAATCTGAAGAAGAAATTACAGAACAAGAAGAAGTAGAAGAATCTGAAGAAGTACGTATAAGCGATGAAGAACTATTAGCACTAATGGCTAATCGTCCAGACTTGCTTGAACAAATGATAAATAAAATCGACGTTGAAGAACAACGCGAAGAAGTACAAGAAAGTACTGATGATTCTGAAGTAGAAGATTCTACAGAAGAAGTGGAACGTAAACGTGAATTGGAATCAATCGGCGTAGTTCTAAATATTGATGTGTCTGAAGCAATTGAAAATGGAATTTCAGTTGAGGACTTCAAACGCACACTAAATACAAAAACAAATCCAAATCATGATAAGGAAATCAAAATGGAAAAATCCGTATTAAATGGCCTAATTCGTTCACTAAGTGAAGGTAATTTTGCTGGTAAAACTGAAATCCCTGCGGGTGATTTCGTCCGTACTTCTACTACTGTTGGCGGTGCTGCTCTAGTTAAAGAAGTATACGCAGATTCTTATATTGATGTGCTACGTGCTCAGTCAGTATTTGCTACTCTACCTGTACAAGTATTCGCAAATCTAGAAGGTGAAGGTAATCTAGTTCTACCTAAACTATCTGCTGATTTCACTGATAACTTCGGTTATGTTACTGAAGGTGCTCCATCACCATCTTATAACGCCGCTTTTGAGAAGATCACTCTAAAGCCAGAAATCTTTACCGGCTCTGTTGAACTAACTCGTACTCTAATCAAATCTGCTAGTACTGCTGAACAGTATATTCAAGATGCGATGGTTAAGGGTGCTGCTCTAAAACTAGAACGTCTAATTCTTGCTGATGTTGTTGCTAAGGCTCCAGAAGTAACCCTAACTGCTGCTCTAACCAAAACCGATGTTATTAGTGCTCTAGCTACTCTAGCTGCTGCTAATGTACGTGTTGAGAATGTAGTTGCTATTGTACATCCTACTACCGCTGCGGTATTACGTACTACTCTAGATGGTTCTAACACCGCTGCTAAGTACTTGCTACAAGGCTATATGGGTGACGGTATCCTAGCTGATTCAGTACGTATTATTGAATCTACTCAAGTTGCCGCTGGTGCTATTGTGTTTGGCGATTGGTCAAATATCATCATGGCTCAATGGGGTTCAGTAACGATGGATCGCGATGATACAACTCAACGTAACTCTATGGGCATTGTTCTACGTACTTTCAGCTTCCAATCTCATGCTCTAGCACACGATGAAGCATTCCTAGTACTAAACCTAGTTTAATACAGGTATGACAAATGAAAGCATTTCTTAGTAACTCGCAAATAGAGTCACTACTTAATGCTTTTGGTGAAAAGCTCGTCATTGTTCAAGATGGTGTATCAATAACGATTACCGCAATTTTTGAACAAGACGAGCTTTTTTTCGATGATAGTCAAACTACCGTGACATATTTTAGTGCCAAGTCAGGAATTAAACTAAATAGTACCTTCACAATTGATAACACCGAATACCTAGTAAATAGAATAGATGATGATACAAGCGGTATCTCTAACTATCACTATATTCGCAAGATCGATTTAGAAGAGGAAATATAATATGTTCACGGCAGACTATACAATTAGAAAGTATTTGATTAATAAATTAGCAGTGGTTGTTAATTTACAATATCCATCAAAAGCATCTGTAGATAATACTACAATGGTTTACATTGGTGATTCTTCTGTACAACGTACACAGATAGCCAAAGCAAATCAAATTGTAAACAATCAAATCGTACCATCAACTATCAGAAATTTATGTGAATTTCGAGTTGAGTTTGTTGCTGTCGGACAATCATATAAAGGTGCTTCCGATGAAATAGAAAAGATTCTTGAAGCACTTTATACATCTGGTTTCTTTGATGAACTAAACCAGCAACTTCCAATGCCATTATTCAATATCCGAATTGAAGATAGTCTAATGACTTCACAAGCCGAAGCCACGGAAACCGCATATGTTCACACGCAAACACTATCTTTTAGCTATGGGGAATAATTATGGCTCAAACATTTTTAGGGAATCTAACTACAGTATGGATTAATACCGATACAACCAACGTTGATCCAAATGCCCGTACTTTTGTTCAAGTTGAAAACCTTTCAGCATTTCCAAGTTTTAGTGAATCAACTTCTGTTTCAACTGTAGAAACTTATGATAGTACTTACACCTCTAAAGTAGCGGGTGATAGTTCATATGGTGATATGACTATTGAAGTTAACTATGTTCCAGGTGAAAACGCCGTACTTGATTCTGCTGTTGATTCTCAGCAGTTAGTACAAGTTAAGGTTGAAATGCTTGATGAAGGTTCAAACGATACAACCGTAAACTATGTGCTTTATAACGGGTACTTATCCAGCGTATCAGATACGTCAGATATGGATCAGGTTGTTACCCGCTCATACGTCTTCACACCAGAAAACCAGGTATCAGCAGGTATTCTTGATGAATCTGTAGTTGAACTTTATCGTGGTGATTGGGGTGTTGGTTCGAACGGTAACGAGTTCCCAAGCTATCAAGGCCGTGATGGTAACTCATTCGTTAAGATCGCAGCAGCCAACGCACCAACAGGTGTTGATATGTTGGGTATCACTAACCTTGATGGTTCTAACGGTACTCAACTGGTAATGAACAAAGCCGGTACGCCTGTACTGAACATCCGTAACTTCTCATCAGCAAGTAACGGGGCATGGTACAAGGTCTACACCAGTGCCGATAAGCCAACATTAACAGAACTTGGTGCGGCAGCCGCTACCGATCTCAGTAACTACGTACCAATCATACGTACTGTCAATGGTAAAGCACTTACAGCAAACATTACTTTGGTAGCAGCAGATATTAGTGATGTTTACTCTAAGACCTACATTGATTCAAACGTAGTACCGAAAGTGTTTCAATTAAACGGACACGCATTATCAGGAACGGCGTTGAACTTAGTAGCCGCAGATATTCTTGATGTGTATTCACAGACTCAGGTTAATAATACCTTTGTAGCTAAAACGGTTACTGTTAACGGATTGCCATTAAGTAGCAATATCACACTAACGGCAGCACAACTTACAGATATGGCATCATTGGCATTTAGTAATAGTACTTATGTGCCTAAGACGTTCTTAATCAATAACAAGCCATTATCTGGTACTAACATTCAATTGGTAGCAGCAGATATTAGTGATGTATATTCCCGCACTGAAAGTAACGGATTGTTTGCGTTACGTATCACTACGATTAACGGTTATGCTCTTAATAGTAACGTAACCTTGAACTATAACGATGTTGGAACGTATTCAAAAGCACAAATTGATGCTAAAGATGCCGCACTACAAGCGAACATTGATACCAAAGTTACTATCACTCAAGACCTCCTAACAATAAATAACTTAGAAGATACTTTAGAACTTGATATGTCTGATGGTAAACGTGTTTTCAAAGCAACACTAACCGCAGCAGTAACACAACTAAGTGTAATCAATGCCAGTGGAAGCAACTTAAATAGCCAAACTATTACTATGTGTTTAACACAAGGAACTGGGGCAAATAAAATTTCATGGCCTTCTAATGTTATTTGGTCTTATGGTCGTGAACCAGTATTAACCTTTACTCAGAACTCAATTGATGTAATTCAATTCTTAACTGTCGATGGGGGGAGTACCTGGTACGGCTCCTTACTAATGGCGGATCTACAAGAATGATAAGAAAACAAAATATCAGCAATGCCCAACAGATGATTGAAGGGCATTGGAAATTTTTAGAACGTAATACGGGTTTAGTTAATGACAATAAAACAGATCACTATGTACTAAACCCTCAGAACGTTCTATGTAACAACAGGCACTTTATAGCGGAAACAGGATGGGAAGCACAACCGGACGGTGACGCAACTACAGAAGGACAATCCTTAGCAATCCTTGGTGCTATCTATGCGTATCAGGCAACCAAAGAACCGTACTACCTACAACGTGCTAAAGACTTTTTCAACGCCTATCACATGGCATTCTTCCGTGGTGTAGCGTTCCCCGATCCACCTAATGGTTCACTACGTTGTAACTGGATCTGTAATGGTAAGGCTCCAGTACTGGCACATTACCCATTAGATCCAGAGTATCCAACTCATGGCGGGTTCAAGGGCGTATTGTTCACATGGACGAACGGACAAACACAGATACCTCATGGTTCACCTAACTACGGTGAATACCTCGATGCTGTATGGTTTGCCTTTCCAGAAAGGGCGGGTCTTGGTTGGAATCAGGTTAACGCAACTGCCTATGCCTGGTTAGCCAGTGAAGATAGCATTGATTGGGATACCAAAGCCCCTACCTATGATGTTGACTGGATTGTTGACCGTACAGGCCGCAAGGTAGATAGCAATGGTGATGTACTGGCAGAAGGGCTAACAAGCCAGATCGGTACAGTCCAGCTCAAAGACACGTCTATAAACGGCAATTACCGATTCAACTACGCCACAAAGAATCCTGTATCAGAGGGTGGCTATCTTATGGGGCGTAATGAACGTTGGCACAACAGGCCAGTAAACGTACCTATTGATAACTATGGTTCGCTTGATTTCTCTGATAACGCCTCAGATGCTGAATTGTGGTTCTGTCAGGCATGTAAATTACTATGGGATATTACAGGCGAACGTATCTATTACTTAGCATGGCAGAATTCACTAATTACTTGTACTGGTTATTCTGATATTGATAAATTTGATATGTTCTTTCGTAAAAGTGCTATTGCTTTAACGCCTTTTACAGATGGTGTTTCATATGATTATTTCTATCCAAGTGATCAAGTAGCATCATATTCACGTGATTCAGATGGCTATATTGTCATTAATCAAAGTGCCTCAGCACAAACAACACTTGAACAACAATCTATATGGTTCAAGTTTAATAATAGTTCATCATTTCATGTAGAATATAGTGGTGTTGATACAACTGGCAAGCCGTTAAGCCTTGCTGTATCAATGACAGTTAATAAAACAAAAACAGAAGATGGTGCTATTAGATACCGTTGTGGTTTACCCATTACAAATACTGATAATAGTATTATTTCAATGGATATTCCAATGAACCATTTTACCCGTATTGCTAAACCTGATGGTGGACAGTACCTAACCGCAGATATGCGTATGATTTCCGATTATGGGGATAATACAGTAACTTCACTTCAATATGTTTCCGGTATCGCTGGAACGTACTATGACAACGTGATTTCTACCACTATGGATTCTGACGGTAGCTCTACGGTAGGTTTCTGGATCTTTGATGATGAAACACAGGACTTAAACACATTCACATACAGAACATATGCTGATGATTTTAATATCCGTATTATTGATGATCTTGGTTGGCGTTGGTGGGCAATGCTTCCAGCAAATAACGGGGCATGGGTAACACAAACGTTTAATGTACTGGATTTTAAATTAAGTTCATATCAACCGGATCATGAAGAAGGTGATGAACAGCCAGGACAACCAACGCTAACAGGACGTGAAGAGTTTACACTTTTACTTGATACCGATCCGGTTGATGGTGTCTCAGGTCGTATTGATTGGTATTGTGTTAACGATCTGCCAGCACTTTATAATGATGGTGGTACAGGTGATTATTCCGTACTGGTTTCCCTAACTTTCAACGATAGTACCAGTAGTGGATACACAGCACGTTTAGGTGATTGTGTAATCCGTAATTACATGCTTGATAGTCTTTCATATACTCCAGGACTAATACCATTCAGTAACATCACAGATCCATATGCTCAACTGTATTCCGGTTGGCGTGGTCTACCATATCCAGGTTATCAACTACCCGCTATATGGTGTTTTAAAGGTACTACAATTGATCAAACCAGACTAAATAATAGTATTAAGTTCTTATGTGATGCTCAAGATTGGTTTACTAATAAATTCCATCCTACTTTACCTGGTCCATGTGCTCAGGCGTATGTATGGAACCGTCAGGACGCATTAGCGTATTCACCTGATGGACAACCGGATCAATTTATTATGCAGCACTGGTATGAAGAAGCATGGTCAGGTTATGAACCTCGTGCGTTCTTTGGTGGTTGTGATGTAGTCCATGAACTATATCAACGTGGTGATTATGCTATTCCACAGAACATTATTACGTACTGTCAAAACTGGATGAATTACTTGAAGTGGTTCATGAAAAATAATGATGGTCACGCACCAACACGATTTAAAGATGATGGTGAAGTTATCTATGATGGCTTTACGGGTCATATGTCTGGTTTATGGCTTGCTGGTGCTTCAATGATGGCAATAGCAGGTTATCCAGATCACGAATTACTTGATTTACTATTCGCGGAAATTCAACAGAACTATAACGTAATTTCAGCTAATCACGTAATGAATGGTGGCTGGTCATCAGCTATCAGAAGTGGCACACCTACAACACCACAGAATAATTCAATGTTCTTTGGATTCTATACAGGTGAACTACTAAGAGGTTTAGCACTTTACATGAAGTACTACAACCAACATATATAAATAAACAGAAGGGGTATCAAGGAATGATGCCCCAAATATATAAAGGAATATTAAACATGGCTTTTAATTCTATTTTTGTAGGCAATAATGTCAAAGTGGAAATCGCAACTGCTCCTACTGGTGGCGGTCAGGCAACTACCTTTACTGTTGTTGAAGAAGTTGGTGCTTTTCCATCAGCGGCAGGTGCTGAATCTAACGTAGTTAGTGTAAACACTTTCGGTCAACAGTACGCTAAAAAATTGCTTGGTTCTCGTTCAGTACCGGATCTCACTCTAACTGTTAACTGGAAACCAGGTGCGACAGGTCAAGAAATGCTTGCGGCAGCCGCAGCAGCACAAACCCTAATTCAAGTTAAAGTTACTTATTATCAGAACATCGATGATCAAGATGGTGCGGCATATTACAGCATCGTAAACGGTTATGTAAGTTCAGATGTAGTAAACGGCGATTTTGATGGTGTGGTAACTCGTGATTTCGTAGTTTCCGTTACTGGTGCTCCAATTGCGGTTGGTGAAGTTACTGGTGCGTAAGTACTAAATACTACAAACCAACTAACAAGGATAAAGCGAAATGGATTTTACTAATCTTATGACAGCTATTGGTGTGAAGTTAACACCAGTAGAACTAACACCAGAATGTACCGTATACATCAAACTACCATCTATTACCCAACACGCAGAAGTTTCAGATCCATATAAAGCGATCTTCTATTGTGTGGTTGATGAAAGCGGTAAACAGATTTTTGATTCACCTGAACAAGTTGAACAGAATGTTGATTTAACAGTACAACTAAAACTAAATGCCGAGATCGGTAAAGTGTTTGCCAAATCCTTTAATGTTGAGGATGTAGAGGTAAAGTAAGACGCGATCCGATTCTCAGACTATCACTATCTTTATTGTATAACAGCGGGTGTAGTGTGGACGATCTCTACACTATGCCCGTTTTGCTTTTCTTCTACCTATTAGTATTCAAAGAATCGGTTGATCCTGATTCATCGCAAATTGAACAAATCAGGCATACAGAACTACTACAGGCAATATGGTTAAGTACTGGCAATATCAAGAAAGAAGATATACCGAAATTTAGTATCTATGAACTCGATTCATTGAACATTATTTCAAATAAAACCTTAGCTGAACAACACGCAGAAAGGGAGAAGAAGATCGCAGATCAACAAAAAGCAAACATGCTTAATTGGATGGGAGTAAAGCCAAATGGCAAACAATAAAAAACAATCAATGATATTTGAAATCACAGGTGATGAATCTGGACTACAAAAATCATTAAAAAACGCGGCAAATGATATAGGTGATTTTGGTGATCGTGCTGGCGGGGTGTTCGGTGGTTTCAATACCGGACTAACAACCACGGCTAAAGCTATGTCTGGTTTCGCTGGTGCGGTAGGGGTCGCAGGTATCGCCATTGCCGCCACATTAGCTAACGTACAAGAACAATCAGAAAAGGCGTTTGAAGTCTTTCAGGCAGCATCACTATCACAAACTGGCATAGTACAGATCCAGCAGGCGGCTAATATGTTTGCTTCCGTAGGTCTAACTATGGATCAAGTAGCCGATCAGATGAAAGATGCTAAGGATAAGTTAGGCGATGCTATCACTAATAACGCTGGTTCCATGTTAACCGATGTAATTCAACCATTGAAGTTGAATATGTTTGAGTTACAGAAAGCAGCAGAAAGCGGTGAAGATATTATTGCTAAGATTTACTATCAAGCTAAACAAATGGGCTTTAGTCAGGCTCAGATTGTACAGATGATGGAAACTGTAGCTAACGATGCTACTAAACGCATGACTGTATATAAAGAATTCAGTAGCGAACAAGAGTACCAAAATAGCCTTGCTAATGAAACTATTCAGTTAACAGAAGAGCAATCACGACAATTTGAAGAATATAGAACGGCAACTAATAATCTATCAAGAGCGTGGGATGCGTGGCGAAATTCAACGCTTGCCCCTGTTGCTAAAAGCCTTACTGATATTCTTGATCTAATGACTAAGATACTCAACAGTAAGCCAGTGGCAGCAGCCGCAGCAGCTACGAGTAAGCAGGGTATACAGGCCGTACAGGAATACCAACAACAGTACCAACAGCAGATACAGAAAAACTCTTCTATCTATGGTGCTCAGGTGGTAGAGGAACAACAGAAGCAACAAGAAGCTAATAACAAAACCTTTGAGAATCTTTTAGCAAATCTTGATGCCGCACATAATCTTTTAGCCAAACAACAAGAGCAATATAACAAGGGTTCAGATAAAAGCGTTATTGATTCAGCGTTGAAACCTTATCTATCAGCTAAGCAAAAGACACAAGCACAGATTGATACTCTTGATGCGACTCACCAACAACTACGAGCAACGATTAAAGATTCTTTAGCACGTGCTTACAAAGGTGATGAAGCGGCAATGAATGCCGATTTAGCTAAACTTGATGAAGGTTATAAAGCTAACCGTGAGAAGTTAGTAAAAAGCCTAACAGCCGATGAAGATAAAGCACGTGAAGATAAAACTAAGAAAGATGAAGCAGCAGCCAAGAAAGCACAAGCCGCACAAGATAAAATTAATGAACAAACTAAAAGAGCAAAAGCATTATTAGAACAAACCTTATCACAGATCGGTACTAATGAAGCTCAAATACGTATTACTCGTTTTAACTATGAACAAGATGAAATTGAAAAACGTATCAGTACAGCAGGTAAATTAGCGGGTAAGAGTGAAACTGAAATTACAGCAATGCTAGATCAGCAATATAAAAGCCGTGCGACTAAGTACAAAACTATGGTTGATGAAATGCTTGCTGAAACAGACCGTTTAAAACAAGCACAAAACATTGCCGCAATTGCCAGTGATCCGAATGCCACAGCAGAAGCTAAAGCCAAAGCAGCGGCAGCGGGTAAGACATGGACAGGTGACACAGCAAGTCAGGGATTAGGGTATACAAACCCGTTAGACTTCTCACCAGATCCAACGAAAGTACAGCAAGTAAGCACTGAACAGCAAGAGAACCAGGATGGGGCTAAAGCTCTATACGATTCCAAAGTAATTGGATTCCAGGAGTACCAGGATCAGCTAACAGCGATTCAGTCCAACGCCGATATTAAACGTGGTCGACTAACCGCAGACGCACTATCAAACACTTTAGGTATGTGGGCTACGGGTGCTGGTGATGTAGGAACTATCATGGCTGGCGTGTTCGGTGAATCATCAGCAGCGGCTAAGGCAGCTTTTGCCGTAAGTAAAGGTATTGCCATTGCTCAGGCAGTGATCAACATCCAGCAGGGTATATCCGAGGCTATCAAACTTGGTTGGCCTATGGGGATCGCCGCAGGTCTACAGGTAGCCGCACAGGGTGCTCAGCTCGTCAGTACTATCAAGGGTACAACTATTCAGGGTCAAGCCCATGATGGTTGGGATTCACTCCCAAGTACTGGTACTTACAACCTTGAAAAAGGTGAACGTGTCGTAGGTAAATCATTGAACCAGGATTTAACTAAGTATCTCAGCAATCAAGATAGTGGCGGTACTGGTGATATTAAAATTGACGCACCGTTAATTATTAATAGTAATGGTCAGATTTCCGATTATGATTTCCAAAGGATGTGTGATAAACACGCCGATACTATTGTACAGGCAACACGTAAATCACAGAAGAATAACGTATAAATATCATATAGCCCACATGGATTGTGGGCTAACTATTAAAGGAATAATAATATGTTAAATAACACTCTTATCAGTGAGTTCATGTTAACGGACAATATACCGCAATACCAAAACCAAACATGGACAGGTGAAACTATTACTCGTGTTGTTGGTTCACAGTACTTCACCCTAAGTTTCAAAGTTACTTTGAACAAGATGAACCGTGCTGAACTCGCTAATTTCTACGCTTTATATGGTCAGGGCAAACCATTCTCTATGCCTCTTGGATGGTGGAGTACATACAACGGTACTCAAACATCACAAGTACAGGCAACAGCAGCAAGGGCGGCGGGGGCAACATCCATTGCCGTTAATGCTAATACACTTGAAGTTGGTACGTTAGTTCAATTCAACGGACACAAGAAACTATACCGAATCATAGCCAACACAGGCAACGTGATTACTATTTTCCCTGGATTAATCAAAAACATCCAACTTGGGGAAGTAATGAAATATGACAATATTCAAGGTTCATTTATTCTTACGCCACAGAACGCAGCATATCAGATGCCAAGTACAAACATAATGGAAGTGACAATAAACGCAACCGAAAACATCAGAGGTTAATTTATGTCAATTCCAAGCAATGTACTAACTAATGCGGACCTTATCGCGTACTGGAATCTTACACGAGGTGATAATAAAACTGTTCTAACAGAAAAAGAACTATATCAATGTGGGGTTATGGTTAAGTTGATTGATATTCTTCCAGCTACTGGAAGTAACATATATCTAACTGATGCCATAGCCGATCAGAACTATAATGGGATTAATTATAAGTCTGTACCTGACTTCCTTGATTCATCATTTGCTAACTATGTAGAAAAGAACCAAATCAACAATAACGGTACTTCATTGAAAGTAAGTAACGTAAGCCAGGATTATCTATCTATGGCGTTACGTGGTTTATGGAATGATGCCAAAGTTAATATCTGGATGGGTATAGTTAACCCAGCTACAGGGGGGATTCTATATGCCTATCGTATGTTTAGTGGTTACATTGATTACTTTAGTTCAGACTTCAACAACACAGCAGGTAATACAACTAATGAAACAACAGTAAATCTTAATTCATTGTGGAAGAAGTTAGACCAAACACAACGCCTACTATCCAGTACATCAGTACACCAATCATTACATACTGGTGATAAGTTCTTTGATCTAATTGGCATACTAAATAGTTCAGAGCAATTCTGGAAGAGTAGTAAGAAATAATGAAAAATGGATTTATAACAGAGTACCTAAGTGGTTTAGTTGGTGAACCATTAGTGTACGGTACTAATGATTGTCATATCATGGTGCTAACAGTAATTGATATGATCACTGGCAGTAATTACCGTGATGAAATCTATCAAAAATACACAACACCAACAGCAGGTAGAAAATATGCTAAAGAAAACTGTAGCTATTCTACCTTACTTCTATTGTGTAAAGACAAAGGCCAATTAGTAACAGAGCCACTTGATGGGGATATTGTTATCTCATCAGGTCACAGTACTGTTTATTGGCGTGGGAAAGTCATAATTTTATCCGAGGATAAAACAAATTATATCGTATCTCAATATATCCCAAATGAGAAAGACAAAATATATAGATTCAAAGGGGAATAACTATGGCAATAGCAGCAGTAGCCGTAGCTATTATCGCAGGGGCATCAGCAGCAGCAGCGGCATACGCAGCAGGTTTAGCTTTAGCAGCAGTAATAGCTATAGGTATTGGTACAGCAGCACTATCTTACATCAGCTCATCACAGATGATGAATGTAGGTCAAATGGGGGTATCGTACCCAAGTACGGGAAGCAATAACGCCCGATCAACATCGCCAAGTACCGGTATTCCGATCAGCTATGGCGGATCAAATCGTAACGCAACAGAAGTAGCATATAACAAGTTAGGCTCTATCGTCGTATGGCAGAACGTCTATAAAGGTACTTCAAACCAGTTATGTACGGTACATGCGATCAGTATCGGTGAAATCGGGCAAGTACCAGGGGAACAGTCACAAGGCGTAATCAAGCAGATCTATTTTGATAATGCTCCGGTGCTCATGGATGGTGCGTACATCACCACAGAGGGGATCGTACCTACCTCAATGATGATTGAGAAGTACCGCAAATACCTACAGATTGAAGTACGTTTCGGTAAGCCGTCCTACGGTGGTTCTATGACGCTTGCCCGTCAATATGGCGGTAGTCAATGGACTGACAACATGCGTGGTGATGGTCTTGTACAGATCTGTACCGTGATCAAGAAAACCAACGATTCATTGATTGACGGTATTCTAACGAACCAGAACTATACGTTATCGGTAGAAATGCGTGGACGTATGATCTATGACTTAACTGATAATGTACGTAAACCAAGTTCAAACCCACCAAGCCAACTATATGACTTTATCACGAATACAGAATTTGGTTTTGGTCTTGATCCAAATGATATTGATATTACCAGTTTCCGTAATATGGCAAACTATTGTGCTCAGAATCATTTCTATTCCAATGGTAATATTCAATATGATAAATCCTTTAAGGAAAACATTGAAAATATTCTACAAACATTTGGTGGTGTACTTTATGAATCAAATGGTAAGTACTATCTAACCGTTGATGCTCCAGATATTCCAAGTGTACATTTTGATGAAACAAATATTATTGGTAGTGTTAATATCACAACGGGTTCTAAGTCTGACTATTTTAATACAATGGACAGTACTTATACAAACCCAGGCAATGACTATTCACAAGATATTATCCGTTATCCAAGTGATGCCATTAGTAACGCATCCATTGCTAAAGATGGTTATATTATCAAGAAGGATTTAAATTATCTTTGGGTACAGGATAAAAATCAGCTTGCTATTCTTAGTAACATTGAATTACTGAAATCAAAGTACATTACGAACACGATTACTTTCAATACCTATGTAACAGACATGAAAGTATATGATGTGTTTACAATTGATTTTAAAGAAGCTGGATTTAGTAATAATAAGTACAGATGTATTCAACGTACTGTACCAATGACCGTAGATAAAACAGGCATTATCCAGATTACAGCGATTTCATATGATGATGGTATATATCAAGGAAAAGATCCGGGACAATTCCCACAAGATGGATTGACCAATCTACCTAATCCAACATACGTAGAACCGCCAAGTAACCTACAGGCTCAACGCTTAGGGGCTACGGCATCAGGTAACACCGTTCTATTAACATGGGATTTATCACAGGATACAACTGTACGTGGTTATAAGATTCGTTATAAACGCAGTGATTCCAGTGTTTGGATCAGCATTGGTAACGTAGGGCAGTACTCAACGAGCTTTGAGATATTAAATCTTTTATATGGTGTACAGTACGATTTTGCTATTGAGGCGTATAACACATTAGGTTATTCATCCGATTTAGTAGCAATCTATAATCAAACACCACAAGTTATATTCGCATTACCGAAGATTACTAACCTTGACATGATGAATGATGATGTAGGTTTAAACCAGACGTATGCTCAAGATTTTATTTTCCGTTGGGATGATCAGGCTAACATAGCCGTAAATGGGAAAACATTTGCTGATTTCTTCAAACACTATGAAATTCGTGTGTATGACCGATACAGGAACTACATCACATCGTACTACACCACTACAAGCAACTGGACGTACTCATATTCAATGAATACCAGTGATGGCCTTAGCCGTTACCGTGTGTTTGGGATCATCGCTCATGGTTGGGGTACAGGTATCTATAGTGAAGAAGTTCAGATTGAAGTTAGTAACCCACAGCATCCACAGTTGTTAGGGATCAATTTGAAGAGTGGTTATGATTCCGTGTTCATTGACTGGACAGAATCAAACGTACCGGATTATGCGGGGGTAGTTCTTCAAATCGCACTTGATGAGGGGTTTAGCTCAGGCTCGAAGTACTTTAGTAGTGCTAACCGCTATTCAGCATCGTTTGGTATTGAAGATGGTTCATGGTTCGCACGTGTAGCAGCCTATGACGTGTTCGGCCAGGATGAACTGGTATGGTCGCCTACTATCGGTTTTAACCAAAACACGAAAGTACCGTACAGTAAATTGAACGAAGACGTTATTGATAGTCTACTTAACAGTGATACGGCTACTGGCATTGTTGAGAAACAGATCGTAGATGAACTTGGTTCACGCTGGCAGCTACAGGTATCAAACAACGGTAACGTAACGGGCATTGCCTTAGCAGCAGATGAAAAAACATCGGTGTTTACCGTCATGGCGGATCGCTTTAGCATCATAAGTACAGACAGTGCCAAGCTATCAGACAGGGTATATCCTTTTGTGGTTCAGGGGGGTAAGACTTATATCAACTCAGCGGTGATAGCATCAGCGAGCATCAATGAGGCTATGATAAATAACCTTTCCGTTTCCCGTGCGAAAATTCAGGATGCCGCAATCGACAATACTAAAATTGCCAATGCCGCTATCCGTAACGCCCACATCATGGACGGCGTGATCGACTCAGCGAAGATCAGCCAGCAGATACAATCCAGTAATTGGGATGGTGTAAACGGTTGGATGATTAACAAGAACGGTACAGCCAACTTTGGTAACGTAACTGTACGTGGGAATATCCAGGCAACTTCTGGTGTACTTAACAACGTTACTATCAATGAAAACTGTAACATTCTTGGTACTCTAAGTGCCGCACGTATCGTAGGTGACATTTGCCGTCCTCAATCGACGGGTATCAACCCTGTACCGTTTATCTTTGGTTCACGTACTGTTTCAGGTGGTCAGGCCGCATTAGATCCAGTAGCAAACCAACACTATATAGCGTTGCGTATTCGTGGTGAAGATTTTCCACGTTATTTTGATAGTGATTTATCAATTAGTTTAACCTCATATGAACGTCAATACTTCTATATTCGTATGGGTGGTGATGGAATTGGTTTAACTAATCTCTATTATTATGATGCTGGTAACGGTGGTAGTTCTACATCTTTCAGATTGAATTCTATATATGTTCCGCCTGTAGGTCGTGGTAACTGGAATTATATCTATGTGATGTGTACAACTTCACGTAGTGGTATTGCTTCACTTAATGTTCCTGCTAACTGGTCATCATTCTTATATCGTGCTGGTGATCAGCCTTTATATAATGCGTAATAAATACTGTTACCAAAAATATAAAATAGGGAAGTACTAAATGGGTATGGGAACAATTCTTGCTTTGGTTATTAGTGGTTTGGTACTGATATATACTATTTTCCGTGACAATACAAAAGATACAAATGATTTATTAAGTCGTGTATCTGATATTGAAACTACCATTGCGGTACAAGATAGTAACATTACACGTCTAAGCGACGAACAAGACAAGATGAAAGAAACTTTGAGAAACCTTGAAATTCAAATTCACGAATTGGATATCAAACTTGAAAGGATTATTACTATTCTTGAACAATCAAAGCAGTAACTAAAAAGGGATAGTACCGTAATTGATACTATCCCTCTTTTTATTTGTTGGTGAGTTGTGCGATCATCGCGTTAACTCTATTTGGTGTCTGACGATACCATAAACTATCTTTTGCTTGTTTAATTGCTTCGGGGTAGTTGGCATCACGTAGTGCCTGAATCATTTTTTTGAACTTCATCGTTCCAGATAATCCAAGTTGAAAAATCATGATAATCATGAAGTCATGCCAATCTTTAGGAATGATTAGGTTTAGTTTACTTAGCTGGCTTTCTGCTATAGCAATATCTTTATCAAGTAGGTGAAGTGCTTCTATCTCAGTAATACCATTAATGAAATTCTCACATTGTAGTACTTTATGCCCGAATCCTACGGTTAAGAATCCTTCACTATCTTTATATGGATAATACTTATTATTTCTAAAGTACCCCATACGTGTTTGATATGCTCGTGATCCCTCATAATCTATTAGTCGTGTTTTTATATCCATTGAATAAATACCTTATGATAATTTTTATAAGGTATTTATATGGAAGCATGGCAATACAACGAAGATTGGAGTGAGAAGGAATTAACAAACGGTAGTTATGTAGGTTTCGTATACTTGTTCCAATTTGAAGATAACACAAGCTACATAGGTAGCAAACAGATGTACAAGAGAGTTAAGGACATTAAGAAACTAAAAGATAATTCAATAGAAAACGGATGGCGTGAGTACAGTTCAAGTTCAAAGATAGTTAATTCCAAGATTGAAGAAGGGATGAATTATACTCGAACCATTTTGTGGGCTTTCCCCACAATGAAAGAAACACTTTTCGTAGAAACAGCACTCATCATAAATGAAGGACTAAAAACGGGTAATCTAAACCTTGCCGTAATTCATAAGGCAAGATTACCTAGTGGGAAAGATGCTGTACGTATTCGCGGAATCCTTCAGTCATTATATGAAATACTAAATTAAGGAATCGGTATGGCTTGGAGAAACAGCTATAGCCCTAATGATATGAAGCGATTCATAAACAAGAATAGCCCAAAGATAGGGAAAGAATTTAAAAAAGAATTAAGTAGCCGTATGCGTATAGTTACACAGCACATTCAAAGAAAAATTGATAATGATGTAGCGGGTGGTGGTGTCGCGTTTACTGGAAAGAGTATGTACTTTAACTTTAGAAAGATAAGTGAGTTCAAGTCAGTAAATCAAATCATCCTACTACCTAATCAAGCATCATATCTAAAGTACATTCTTGATCCAGCATATAAACGTGTTAATGAAGCTAAGATTATACCGTACCAGAATGCTAAGTTAACTAAGCAAGGTAACATTACACAGCTACGTTCAAGAACCAAGAGTGATAAATACAAAAAGGTGAAGAGTAAGAACGGTAACACGTACTTAATCGACACTACCAAGAAATCCTCTAAACGTAATCCTAAACTGGCACGTGAACAAAGGGTGATTGGTTATTATGGTTCCGTTGGTAGAAAACCATTGTTTGATTTCTATGATGAAACCGAGAAGCAAGTAATAGAACAATTAAGAACATTACGCGGTACGTTTGATTACCGTTGGAGGAAGTAAGATGGATAACTTAGAAAATTTCCCATGTTATGATCATTCTGTACTAACAGATTTTTCTTTTCAGACAATCCAACCAGTAAGTGTAACATTACCATATGATAAAGCACTATCTGGTAGTAAGCTCATAAAAAAGAAAGTAGATAAAACAAAAGGTGATTTAGTCGTATATAGTTTTCATCATCATACAACACCTAAAGTAAATGAGGATGATGTATTGATGGTTGAACTAATGAAAGAACAAGTAGAAGTAAAGGTACTATTATCTTACAACCACATCTTTAAAGGTCATCGCGTAGTTTCTTGTGTTTGCCAAATACAAGGATAACATATGATTAATATAATATTAGGGCTACTAACAAAAGGAATTAACTTCTTTCTAAAGCATAAAACCCTAGAACAGGAAGTTAAAAAAACTAATGCTGAAGGGCAGATAGAAACGAACAAAGAAGAGATTGAAAAGGTGTCATTCCATTGGCGTAATGCTCTAGGATTTGTGCTCACCTTAATCATTCTATATAACTGGATCATAGTACCAGTACTTGATGCCTTTGGTATCGTAGTAATTCAAGTACCTTTGGGGCAGCTACTACAAGTACTATTGATTATGGTTGGCGGTAGTTAATTCCATAACATTTTCCTGTTAATTTTTATAAAAGTTCTTGAGTTATGACAGTTCTTTTTGTTAGCATATTGATAATTAATGATTTTATGAGCGTAATATATGAAGCTTACACCCAAAAATAAAAATATCGCAGAAAAAAGTCTATATCCCAACACATTGTTTCATTTCACTAATAATAATGAATTTCTTCTGGATATTATTAAAGATAAGTTTTTTAAAGCCTCATATGCTAAAGAGATTATAGTTGGTCCAAATGGTACTAAACGCACATTTGGTATCCCTATGGTCTCTTTTTGTGATATTAGGTTATCAAATTTACATGAGCATATGAAAAAGTATGGCTATTATGGTATTGGACTAAAGAAAAGTTGGGCTATAGATAAAGGACTTAACCCAGTAAGTTACCTGAATTCAAATTGCTCTATGTTCCAATATTTTGATCAACAGCTTAGAGAAATGAGTGATGAGTTTCTAAATATTGAGTCATATGAGGACCGTAAACTTTCCAGACAAAAATACCTGAATCTTCAAAATGTGATGCGTTATATGAAGAATTACGAAGGTGAATTACGTCGTGGTAACGAGTATCAAAAAACATATAGATTTGCTAATGAAAGTGAATGGCGATATGTTCCTGATATTAACGCAAGTGATATAATTCCGGTTAAGATCGTCAGAAATCATGATACAAAATGGAAAGCAAAAGCTAATGATGCTCTATGGAAATCCGAATCGTCACGGTTAAAGTTTAATTATAACGACATAAAATATATTTTGGTTCCGACAAGTAACATGGCTTTTGATTTAATTGAAGGGATTAGAGATTTTGTCTCTGAAGATGAATTTATATATCTAATATCTAAAATATTCGATTCGCGTCATATCTATCAAGATCTATAAATTGATGGTTTTTAAGCTCACAATGCTATTGTGGGCTTTTTTTATTCTCCGTCCATAAAGTGAATATCATACCGTCCATATCCACCTTCATGTCCTGATGAGCAGTAAGCCAGCAAAAGAATTATCAGTAAAATCACAATTGTGTTTCCGATGTTTCGTTTATCTTTCATTCTGGCTTACCTCTTTTGTTTACCAACTCCAATTGACAGTAGTTTGTAGTCCTCGTATCTGGGTATGCTCGGTACGTGTTGCTGTAAGCACTACCTGACCAGTTTGAATAGAAACAATGTCGTAAGTGTCGATTTCTGTTTCGTCCATAGGTCCTTTTTTACGACCATGCTTATACACGTATTTGTACTGATCCTTTGGGTAATCACGTTCAAATTGTTCTTCAGTCATGTGTTTATCCTTATATGTTAAGTCATTAAATCATTTCTTCACTCACATTTTCGAAGTACTGGTTTACTACATCAGCAATTCCAGTTTCCGTATTGTTACCTATTACTAAATCAGCACACGCTTTCACTTCATCAACAGCGTTACCCATAGCAACACCCAGGCCAGCAGTCTCCAACATACTTAGATCGTTGAAATTATCACCAAAGGCCATAACCTGGCTCATAGATAAGCCTTGCGATTCTACCCATTGTGCCAAGCGTTTACCTTTACTGTTTCCGGCTTGTGCTATGTCCACTTGATCGTGCCAAGACCATTCACAAGCAAGGCCAAGCTCACGCTCTACGATCTGACCAAAGCGATGTAGTTTTTCAGTATCAGAATCAGTAAGGGCGAATTTCCATATAGCATCAACATCTTGCGATGCTTTACTAAGAGAGGGTACTTGTTTGAATACTGGACGTTGCGACTCTGGAAGAGATTTAGCCCAATTTTCTGTACGGATAATATGCCCCGTTGAATTTTGATAGAACATGGCATCATCGGCATACATCAGACTATGAACATTGTAACTATCAAGTAGGTTTACTAATTGAGTAGCTTGTTCTGGTTGTAATGGGTCTGAAGCAATAACTCTTTTTTCGGCGTAATCGTACAATAAAGCACCGTTACAACATATAGCTGGTGTATTCAGTGCTAATGCCTGATAAAAAGGATGGATGGCTACAAAGTGCCGTCCGGTAACTATGACAACCTTTGCCCCTGATTTACGGGCATTCTGTAGGGCAGTTAATGAGGCTGGTAAAATAGTTTTTTCTGGCGTCAATAAAGTGCCGTCCAGATCAAGGGCGATTACCTGATAGTCCATGTAGTGATTCACCTGATTTTGGTATGTAGTTTTTCCGATAGTACACCGCTTTGCGGCTACGACGAAACAAGGTGAAGAGAGTCTTGTTGAGCACTGGAACAGCGTTAGATACTGGCGTATTACCCTAGATGGGTGGAAATGTTGTAATAGGCGTCACACACTCAAATAAGTGCCATTACAGCAAATTGCAGGTGTATCTAGCGCCAGTGCCTGATAAAAAGGGTGAATGGCAACGTGATGTCGACCCGTTACGATAAGGAGTTGATATCCCGCTTCCTGCGCGCGCTTAAGCGCGTCCAGGGAAGAGGGGAGAAGGGTTTTTTGCGGCGTCAGTAAGGTACCGTCTAAATCCAGAGCAATCACACGCGAGGTCATCTGTTTTCCCGGGTTAATATTGAATTTACGTTTTGATGGGATGGTACACCGAGAGGCGAATGCTTCAAAATTCCTGTCGACAATTCAGCATTCACCGTCAAAAGTTAATTACTTTCATGCGCAGTGAGGAGTGAATATTCATGAAACAAACCGTTTATACCGCCAGTCCTGAAAGCCAGCAAATTCACGTCTGGCGTTTAAATACCGAAGGGACACTCACGCTGGTTCAGGTTGTTGATGTGCCAGGCCAGGTGCAGCCGATGGTTATCAGCCCGGATAAACGTTTCTTGTACGTGGGTGTGCGCCCGGAGTTTCGCGTGCTGGCCTATCGCATTTCGCCGGACGACGGCGCGCTGACGTACACTGCCGAAGCGCCATTGCCGGGCAGCCCAACCCACATTTCTACAGATCGTAAAGGCAACTTTGTCTTCAGCGGCTCGTATAACGCGGGCTGCGTCAGCGTAACGCGTCTGGAAGACGGCATTCCTGTCGAAACCGTGGATGTGGTGGAAGGGCTGGAAGGCTGCCACTCGGCGAATATCACGCCGGATAACCGCACGCTGTGGGTGC
>Ga0075366_10000090_pt1 | contig 36322 bp, 29 predicted proteins | sample EndMethybrTD3031_FD_72351 | JGI IMG/M metagenome (GOLD analysis project Ga0075366, IMG submission 72351) | Populus endosphere microbial communities from Tennessee, USA - Endosphere MetaG P. TD hybrid TD303-1 | ecosystem: Host-associated > Plants > Roots > Endosphere | place: USA: Tennessee...
ATTAATAGGTTCATCAATACCAAAATACCTGGACAACACGCGGTACACATTACCATCAACCACAGCCCGCGGTTCATTACCGGCAAACGATGCTATGGCCGCGGCCGTATATTCGCCAATACCTTTTAATTTGATCAGTTTTTCCCACGATGAGGGAAAAATACCGCCATATTGCTGCTGCACAAGCCTTGCAGTTATTAACATATTGCGGCCACGCGAATAATAGCCCAGCCCCTGCCACAAATTAAGTATCTCATCCTCGGTAGCGGCGGCAAAATCGGTTACCGTAGGGTACTTTTCCAGGAAACGGTTAAAATAAGGAAGTCCTTGTTCTACACGTGTTTGCTGCAAAATAATTTCAGAAAGCCATATCACATAGGCATCGGTTGTATGGCGCCAGGGCAGGTCACGTTTGTTTTTTTGATACCACTGCAATAGCTCGTTAGGGAAGTCCATAGTGACCAAAAATAAGCAATAAGCGCAGCCTATTTGTAACGATTTATGGGTGATGTTGAAAAAAATCATCTTTTATTTCAATCTTTCCGAATAAAGCGATACTTTTGCAACCCCAAAACAGTTAAGTATTTACATAATAAATAAAAAGAAAATCAGATATGACTAAGGCAGAAATTATAGCTGAGATCTCATCTAAGACAGGTATTGAGAAAGTAGACGTTCAGGAAACTGTTGAGGCGTTCTTCAAGGTGGTTAAAACATCTATGGTGGGCGGCGAAAACGTTTACGTTAGAGGTTTCGGAAGTTTTGTAGTGAAAAAACGCGCTAAAAAGACAGCACGTAATATTTCAAAGAATACTGCCATCATTATCCCCGAGCACTTTGTGCCAAGTTTTAAACCAGCCAAAACTTTTGTTGAGAAAGTAAGGACTGGTAACAAAGCAAAATCAGCCAAATAATTTAAGGGGGCATGAAAGGAAAACAAATAGCCATCATTGTAGCAGTACTTGTTATAGTGGGCTATTTGTACTTACAGCCGGTTAAAGGTTTAATAAAACCTAAAGAGGGCCACGATAATGGCATGGTTGCAGGTTCAAAACCCGCACCAGCTACTATAAGTGCCGATATGGTTTCGGCAACAGCCAAAACCGCTATCGGTGAAAACCTCTCGGCAAAAATAACCGACCTTGAATCGCAGCTAAAACAAGCTGCAGGCGATAAGCAAAAGGAAGATCTACAAAGGCAATTGGCCAAGCAATGGGATGATGTAAACCAGCCCGCACCGGCCGCCTTTTATTACCTCGACCTTGCCCGCAAGCAGCATGGTTTTAACGATTGGCTGAATGCCGGTACGCGCTTTAATGATGCGTACAGATTAAGCCAGGATTCAAGCTTACAATCGGCATTTGTATTAAGCGCGGTTGAAGCTTTACAGAACGCTACAAAATTAAACCCCGATAACCTGGATGCAAAAGCCGGTTTAGGTGTAGCTTATGTAAATGGCGGTGCGCCATCGCCTATGCAGGGCATTAGCCTGTTGCTGGAGGTGGTTGCTAAAGACCCGAACAACCGGAGTGCTAACCTTAATTTAGGTTTGTTCGCGATGAAATCGGGTCAGTATGAGAAAGCAGTAGTAAGGTTTAAAACATTGATAGCCCAAAAGCCTGAGATTGAACCTTACTTTTACCTGGCCGAAAGCTATAAGCAGCTGGGCCAAAAGCAGCAAGCAATTGATGCTTACCAAAAATGTAAAGAACTGATGCCCGACCCAACTTTTGGGAAGCGCATTGATGATTTTATAAAAGAATTAAAAAATTAGTTAACACATTAAAAAATTACAACTATGCCAAGCGGTAAAAAACGTAAAAGACATAAAATGGCCACTCACAAACGTAAAAAACGTTTGAGAAAAAACAGGCATAAGAAAAAATAAGCTATTGAAAAATAGCTTATTTTACCTGCTTTTAACGGGTTTGTTATTTTATTGTTTACCTTCAGCAATAACCGGGTATTTCGCCTGGTTTAAGAAATGGAGTAGCAGTTGATAAAAGAATTAATTATCGATTCGACCCCCAACGGGGCTACTATTGCCTTATTACAGGATAAACAACTTGTAGAACTACACAAAGAGCACATCAGCAACAATTATACTGTTGGTGACCTTTACCTTGGCCGTATCAAAAAGATTATGCCGGGGCTAAATGCTGCTTTTGTGGATGTAGGATACGAGAAGGATGCCTTTTTGCATTATCTTGACCTTGGGCCACAAGTACTAAGTTTGCTTAAATTAACCAAACAGGTTAAAAGCGGCGGGTACCAGTCTAAGCTATTGGATAATTTTAAAATGGATGCTGATATTAATAAGTCGGGTAAAATATCCGAAGTATTAACCAAAGGCCAGTTGATCCCTGTACAAATAGCTAAAGAGCCTATCTCTACCAAGGGGCCGCGTTTAAGTTCGGACATATCTATTGCCGGCCGCTATGTGGTGCTGGTGCCTTTTTCTGAAGCGATATCTATATCGAAAAAGATAAAAAGCAACACCGAGCGTAACCGCCTGCGTAAGATTATAGAAAGTATAAAGCCGAAGCATTTTGGTGTCATTATCCGTACCGTATCTGAAGGCAAGGGTGTTGAAGAAATGCAGAAGGACCTGCTTGACCTGGTATCTAAATGGGAAACCTTTATTACCCGTTTACCCGCTACCGAACCAGCCAAAAAAGTATTAGGTGAAATTGACCGTACCAGCACCCTGTTGCGCGATTTGCTTAATCCCGATTTTCAGCACATTTATGTGAATGAGACCTCTATTTACGAGGAGATCAAATCGTACGTGCATGATATATCGCCCGAGATGGAGAATATTGTACGCCTACACAAGCATAAGGACCCCATTTTTGAGCATTACGGCATTGATAAGCAGATAAAAGGCGCGTTTGGTAAAACTGTTAATTTAGCCGGTGGTGCTTATTTGGTGATTGAACATACCGAAGCCCTGCACGTTATTGACGTAAACAGCGGTAACCGCACAGCCAACAAAGAGAACCAGGAGGAAAATGCCTTCCAGGTGAACAAGGAAGCTGCAAAAGAAATTGCCCGTCAGTTGCGGTTGCGCGATATGGGTGGTATTGTGGTAATCGACTTTATTGACATGCACAAGCCGAACAACCGTAAGGACCTGTTCGACTATCTGAAATCAGAAATGTCGCACGACAGGGCTAAGCATACCATTTTGCCGCCAAGTAAATTTGGCCTGGTGCAAATTACCCGCCAGCGTGTGCGCCCTGAAATGAATATTGTAACCAGCGAAGTTTGCCCTACCTGCAACGGTACCGGTACTATACGCCCTACAATATTACTGCTTGACGATATTGAGAACAACTTTAACTACATACTGGTTGAACAGAACGAAAAAAGTATTACCCTTTGCGTTCACCCATATATTGAAGCTTACATTAAAAAAGGCCTGGTAACCCGCCAAATGAAATGGTACTTTAAATATAGCCAATGGATAAAAGTAAAATCGAACCCGGCTTACCAAATTACCGAGTTTCATTTCTTTAACGCTAAAGAAGAAGAGATTAAGCTATAGTCCGAAAGTACGAAAGATATTAAGCGCCTCAATAATTGAGGCGCTTTTTTTATTTAACATGCTTACTTTTGACGGTATCCAATCAACACACTTTTATGACATTTGCCGAAAGAGTGATCGACTTTAATAACCATCTTCATTTTGATAAAAAACTACCAGATGGTATTGGGGTAATGAATCCTTTTATCAATCCATCCGTAAGGGAGGTTTCCGGTGTTTTTTACAGGAAATATTATAACGATGACAAGCAGCGACACCTGATACTCGGCATCAATCCTGGCAGGTTTGGGGCCGGGCTAACGGGAATCTCTTTTACTGATCCCAAGCGTTTAAAAAGTGAATGCCACATCCCTTATACCGGGCCGGAAACGCACGAGCCATCATCCGTTTTTATATATGAAATGATAAACGCTTATGGTGGTCTTGAAAAATTTTATAGTAAGTTTTATATCCACTCGGCTTTCCCGCTGGGCTTTGTTAAAATAGATGCTAAGGGGAAAGAAGTAAATTATAATTATTACGATAGCCCGAAATTGATTGCCGCTGTACAGGATGATATTGTGCACAACATTAAAACACAAATAGCTATGGGGGTAGCTACCGATGTGTGTTTTTGTTTTGGCACAGGACAAAACAAAAAGTTTTTAGATAAACTAAATCAAAAGCATCAGTTCTTCGGTAATATCATCGCGCTGGAACATCCCAGGTTTATTATGCAATATAAAAGCAAAAGCAAGCAGGAATATATTAATAAATACCTGAAGGCTTTTGCGGGTGTGTAAATGAGCTGTTATCTAAATAAGAGGCAGCAACAGTAACACTAATTGTTCTTTGTTTTTAGTACCAAGGTGGTTACCAGTGAATCTGACCGTATTGTAGCAAGATCAAGGGTAATGCCCATCGTGTCTTGTGTCTTATTAACTATCTTGATAGAGCTGTACGCTTTCGGAGCTTTGCAGGTCCTGAATCCAGCTTTGAATGTAAGCGCACAGGTTCTTTCGTTCGGAGCCCGGTTTTAATTCACCCCTGGAGCCAAACACAATAAGACCGAGTGCGATACAATGACCAATGTCCAACCGCATAAGCAAGGCCAAGCTGTAACCGGCAATAAAATTTTGCCGGGCATCTGAAGCGATCTCTATGCTGTGATCTACCTTCCTCCGCGAAAGAACAAATTGTTCGTCATCGGAATATAATATGGCGTCATTTGCTGAATAAATCAAGAGATTAGCGATGTTCATCGTTCTGAAAATTGAGAAATACTTCCTTTTCAAATCTGAAAACGATTGCTCAGCAACTACTGTACCCGGTTGTACGCCGTTTAAGATCATCCATAAGTTGATAGCTTCATTTTCATCCAGTGCAACCGTCACTTTTCCGTATAGCGAAAAGGTGCTGATTAAATCAAGCGCTTCATCAACTTCAAAAGAAAGCTTTCTCATCGCATCGCCCAGGTAAAAAATATATTCCTGATCGGTTCTGCCAAGGGGCTTAATAACATCGTTGAACAGCCCATCCCATGCAACAGAAGCTTCACTTAGTGTGGCCCAGTCGTCAAAAGCAATTGCATGGCAGTCGCGAAACAGGGATTGAAGGTCTTTGATAACTTCGCTGTCCTTCGCCATTTCCACGGTGGACGCAATAACATTGAGCCGGGAAAGTGCCTGCAGACCTTGACTGGAATTTAAAGTAAGGCTGCGTATACCCAAAATGTTTAAAATACCAGGGAGGGGTAATTGCTTTATGCCAAATTCACCTAACGATTCCCCGGGACTTACATACACAGGCGCTTCAATATTAAAATTGTCAATTACGGTCAACAGATCCGCTAATATCGGCGCCGTATTTTTGATTTCCATATGATAAGTCACCATAGATTTTAAATATCTGAGTGAAAGGGCTGCTCTACCATTCTTAAGGCATCGTCCATATATTCGCCACCTTCAGTTAAGCTTTCCTCATTGGGATCAAAATTTTTTACGGTTCCTTCACCCTCCTGTCCGTTAGCTGTGGTTTTAGGATCTGAACCAGATCCGAATAAAAAGTTATTCATTTCGTTTTGCTTTTTTTATAATCAACAATTGAGTTCTGTAAGAATCGTCAATTAAGTGCCCTGGCTGATTCCTTAACAACCTGCCACCTTCCCGATAAAAATTGCCAGATCACAGTAAAAAACTTCCGATTCAATTTGCCGTCCAATGTCAATTCACGCGTAATTACCACCATACCCATGTTTTCATCGCATACGGCATAATGAAACTCCGTTTTGCTGGATAAGGGCTCAGCATTTGAATCTTTATTGCCCTGTACAAAGGCAACAAGCTGTTCTTTATCCATCGTATCTACCATACCATTTTCATCAACCTTAACAATCAGCAGGTTATCTGCATAAATTTGTTTTACATAGGGCACATTAAAATGGGTCGCCTCGTATATGAGCTTTTTTGTCAATTCAATTAATTGTTCGCTGTTCATTTTTTCTTAGTTTTTCAGGAATTGCTGATTCAATCTTACCGTTGGTTCTCCGCAATAGCAATCCAGTTTGCATAATGGTTCTTGCCTAAAAAAACCGCATTTTCAGGCGCCAGGGTGTCTGCATCCAATGGTGCCCCGGAATACAGCGCTTTGGCATCTGCCACTATTTCATGGTTCTTACGCGTCGCCTGTTCATATTGTTTGATCCATTCAACCATATTAAATTTATCAGGTCCGCCTATTTCCAGTATCCTGTTAACCGGTTTACTCAGTGCAACGTCTGCTATAAACGAGGCCACATCTTTGCTCGCAATGGGTTGTATATTGGCATCCGGTAATATTACTTTTCCATCCACCAGGCTCATTTGTACAATACCACCAGCAAATTCAAAGAATTGTGTGGCATGAACGATGGTATAAGGAATACCCGATGCTTTGATCATATCTTCCTGCACTTGTTTGGCCCTGAAATAGCCGCTGGCCTGTAATTTTTGGGTACCTACTACCGACAAGGCAATATGGTGTTGTACGCCTGCTGCTTTTTCTGCTGTCAGTAGCTTTTGATTAGCCGTTTTAAAAAAATTCATCACTGCTGTATCTTCAAAAGAAGGCGAGTTGGACACATCCACTACCACGTGCGCTCCTTTTAACACTTCGTTTAAACCTTCGCCCGTAAGTATGTTTACACCTGTGTTGAGTGAAGCAGCAATTACTTCGTGTCCGGTATGCTGTAACTGATTTACTGTTTGGCTGCCGATAAGGCCGGTCCCGCCGATAACTACAATTTTCATCTTCTGTGTTTTTTAGTTAGTTGTACAACACAAAGATGGCAATAGCTATTTCCTGAAAACTTAAGCTGGTTTAAGAAACGTATCCCTCTTGCAGAATTTTTAAGGCCTCGATTGTAACGCCCATATAGGAAGCAAAAATTGCATCCGGAATCCTTAGGATCAGTTCTGGATAGGTGGTTTTAAAATAGTGGTAAAAATCTTTCTTAGATACAGTGGCAAACGTCTTTTGTTTAAGTAAAGCTGCGCCGTAAGCCCGCTCATGGATCTTATTGAAATACAAGGCCAGTAAGGGGAATTGCAACTGAAGGGCTTCGTAGCTTTTCCGGCTCATAAAGGTTATTTCCGAATCTTCCATCGCTGCAATCGCATAAACAGCAGGTTTGCCATCACAAAAAGTTTTATAGTCGGTTAGCCACCAGTTCTCCAATGCGAAATGAATAACCTGCTTTTCCTGACTACGCTCATAAAACAAGTACAAACAACCTGTATTAACAAAGTAAATCGTATCGCAAATCTCGCCTTCCCGCAAAAGTAATTCGTCTTTCTTTACTGTTTTTGTTTGAAGGAACAACAATAGTTGTTCCCATTCGGCAGCAAATGCGGGGACAAGTTGTTGTATATGCCGATATAATTGTACAGTCATGGGTTAGCTTTTCTTTTTACTTTTTCTTTCCGCAATCCGCTTAGATATTCGGGGGTAAAGCCTAAAAACGAAGCCAAAACTTTTTGCGGGACCCTTTGCAGGAATGCCGGATATTTAGACTGAAATAAATCATAAAACTCATCTTTAGGCATCCTTGAAATCATCCGGATACGGGATAATGACGCCGCATAGGCCCGTTCGTAGATCAATCTGAAATATTGTTCCATAACCGGGAACCTGGCCAGCAGCAATTCATAATTGCGCGCCGTGATGGCCAATACTTCGGTTGCTTCCAGCGCCTGGATGGTATAGGCAGACTTCCGTTCAGACCGAAAAGCGTCGATATCCGTCATCCACCAGTTTTCTAACGCGAGTTGCAATGTTTGTTCCACTCCTTTTTGGTCGGTAAAAAACAAACGCAGGCAGCCTTTTACAACGAAAAAATAGGATGGGCAGCGCTTGCCTTCTTCCAATAAAATGCCTTTCTTCCTGAACGTTTTCGTTTCAAAAAAGGTTAAAATTTGATCATCCTCCAGGTTTGGGCTGACAGTAATCTTTTGAATATGCAGTATAAGCGGATGCATTTATTAACTGAGACCCAAATATAAGAAATGATTTACAGGGTTTTTTAAGCTAAAAGTGTGAAATCAGTCCTTTTTTAAAAACACAAAAGCCTGTAAATATTGATTTACAGGCTTTCGGCGAATTGTACGTTTTTATCTGTGGTCCCGACGAGAATCGAACTCATATCTAGAGTTTAGGAAACTCCTATTCTATCCGTTGAACTACGGGACCTGGTTTGTTTCGAATTTCGGAAGTTCAATTTCGGAATTGATGCTTCGTACTTTAAAGAACAGCAAAGGTGCAAATTATACCTGATTTAGGCAAAAAACATTTGCACATGCGCGCACTTGCCTATCTGCACATTCAAAATCACCTGATCACTGCACCATTTTGCATTCCTTCGCCCGGCGATACAAAGGTGAGCTTGCCCTGGGCATTCTCGGCCATCAGGATCATCCCTTGCGAAACGATGCCTTTTATCTCGCGTGGTTCCAGGTTAACCAGTATGCTTACCTGCCGGCCAATAATGGCTTCCGGTTCAAAATGTTCAGCAATGCCCGATACTACGGTACGTTGGTCTATACCGGTATCAATGGTAAGCTTCATTAGCTTTTTGGTTTTGGCTACTTTTTCGGCTGCTAATATCGTTCCCACACGGATGTCCATGGCGGCAAAGCTTTCGTAATTAATATCGTCTTTAGCCGGTGTAATTTCAGGGGCTGGTTGTTCTTCTGCTACCGCCTGTTTTTTGGCTTGTAGCTTGGCTATTTGCTTCTCAACAGCCTCATCTTCTACCTTTTCAAACAGTAAGGATGCAGGGGCCAGTTGATGTCCATCAGCAAAAACAGCTTCTTCATCAAAACCAATAGTATCTTTAGGCCAGTTTAGCATCGCTAAAATCTTTTTGGCTGTACCTGGCAAAAACGGTTGTAAACCTGTAGCTATATGCGCTATCAGCACCAAACAATTATGTAGTGCTTCGCGTGCGCCGGCTTCATCAGTTTTTATGCTTTTCCAAGGTTCCTGTTCGGTAAGATAACGGTTACCTAAACGCGCCATATCCATTACCGCCTGTAAGCCCTGGCGGAATTTGTAAGCATCCAAACTCCGTTCCATCTCATCGTACAAGTTGCCTATCTCTGTGTTCAGACCATCATTTTTCAGCACTGCACCACCTACAACTTTCCCATCAAAGAATTTATGCATCAGTATCATTACCCGGTTCACAAAATTACCCAGTATGGCTACCAATTCGTTGTTTACACGGGCTTGGTAATCCTTCCAGGTAAACTCGCTGTCGCTGGTTTCGGGTAATATGCTGGTAAGTACGTAACGCAATTCGTCTTGCTTACCGGGGAACTCTTCCAGGTACTCGTGCAGCCAAACCGCGTGGTTGCGCGATGTAGATAGTTTATCGCCTTCCAGGTTCAAAAACTCGTTAGCCGGTACATTTTGCGGCAAAACATATTCACCATGGGCATGCAGTATTGACGGGAAAATAATGCAGTGGAACACAATATTATCCTTTCCTATAAAGTGCAGCAAGCAGGCATCGTCGGCTTCATCCTTTTGTTTCTTCCAGTATAGCTGCCAGTCTTTGCCGTTATCCAAAGCCCATTGTTTGGTGGCCGATATGTAACCAATTGGCGCGTCCATCCAAACGTATAGTTTTTTGCCTTTGGCCTCTTCCAGCGGTACATCAATGCCCCAGTCAAGGTCGCGGGTCATGGCGCGTGGCTGCAGGCCCGATTTTAACCACGATGTACATTGCCCATATACATTCACCTTCCATTCGTCCTGTTTGGTAGCTATCCAGCTTTCCAGCCATGGCTGGTATTTATCCAGTGGCAAAAACCAGTGCTTGGTAGGCTTTAATATAGGCGCTTTCCCACTCAGGGTCGATACCGGATTGATCAGGTCGGTAGGGTTTAACGATGTGCCGCAGCGCTCGCATTGATCGCCGTAGGCATTGGGGTTACTGCAATTAGGGCAGGTACCGGTAATGTAGCGGTCGGCCAAAAACTGGTTGAAATCCTCGTCGTAATACTGCTCGGAATACTTCTCTATAAACTCGCCTTTCTCGTACAGGTTCAGGAAAAACTCCTGCGAAAGATCGTGATGTATAGGCGATGAGGTGCGGTGATAAATATCAAAGCCAATTCCAAACTCTTCAAAGCTTTGTTTTATTTGCGCGTGATATTTATCAATAATAGCCTGCGGGGTTGTCCCTTCTTTTTTAGCTTTTATGGTGATGGCAGCGCCATGCTCGTCCGATCCGCAGATGTATACTACGTCTTTCTTTTTCAACCGCAAATAGCGTACAAAAATGTCGGCAGGTATATAGGCGCCGGCCAGGTGGCCAATATGCAACGGGCCGTTAGCATAAGGCAAGGCCGAGGTAATGGTATATCTTTTATAATGATCAATTTGCGACATAGGGTGCAAAGATACTGATTAGTCCGGAAGACGGAAAGACGGGACGTTCGGAAGCCAGGGTAACATGCCAAATCATGGTTGACATGGTTAACAAAATCCCTGTATGGGCCAAATGTAAGATACTGATTATCAAATAATTGCTATTTTTTCGTGTTAACCATGATTTGTATACATTAATACAACACATCCAAAAAACTTTCGGACTTTCCAACTTATGGTCTTCCGGACTTTCCTATATTTGACTTCCGGACTTTCCGACTTACGGGTTTCGGACTAACTATGACCATTCCATTTCTAAAAAAAGGCGATAAAATAGCCATTACTTGTCCAGCTAAAAAACTACCGAGACCAATGGACGAGGCCGTAAAAGTATTACAAAGCTGGGGCCTGGAGGTGGTACAGGGCGAAACCTTGCAGGCCAGTTATCATCAATTTGCCGGAGACGACGGGTTGCGGGCACGTGATCTGCAAAACTTTATTAATGACGATAGCGTAAAAGCCATTATTGCTGCCCGTGGCGGCTATGGCACAATACGCATTGTAGATATGGTTGATTATAGTCCTTTAGCTACCCACCCAAAATGGATTGTGGGGTTTAGTGATATTACCGTTTTACACAGCCATTTACACACTAATTACGGCCTGCAAACCATTCACGGACAAATGCCGGTAAATGTACCAGACGCATCGTCACAATCGCTTATATCGCTTAAAAAGGCGTTGTTTGGCGAAGCCGTTACTTATCGGTTCAAATCCAATAGTATTAACCGGCCGGGTAAAGCATCGGCCCAGGTTATTGGCGGTAATTTAAGCTTGCTTATCGCGATGCTGGGGTCGGCATCGGATATGGATTATAGTGGTAAAATTTTATTCCTGGAGGATGTGGGTGAATACTTGTATTCGGTAGACCGGATGCTACACACCCTGAAACGCGCCGGCAAGCTTAATAACCTGGCCGGGTTAATTATTGGCGGTTTTACCGAATTAAAAGACAATGATATCCCTTTTGGGTTTACCATGTGGGACATGGTAATGCACCTGGTTAAAGAATTTAATTACCCGGTTTGTTTTGATTTCCCGGCAGGGCATATTCCCGATAATCACGCCATTATATTTGGCAAAACATTAAATTTATCGGTAGAAGATCACACTGTTACGGCTCATTACACTACAAATGAATTAGTATAACAATACGGGTTTTCTATTAATGGTTAATAATATAACTTTTTGTTAAAAAAATCGTACAAACATTTAATTAACAGATTCATCAACTTAAATCATTAACATCATGAAGACATTCTTAGTTACTATTTTAGCTGTTCTTTTGATCTCTGTGGGAACCAACGCGTCCAATTCATTAAAAGCCGATCATCGCATTACAGCCGAAAACGCGGCAATCATTACAAAGCTGCACCGGTCATGTTTTACTTCTTATACTTTTTATTCTCATTATGATTCTACCACAAATGAAACCTGGTATATTGTTGGTATTACACAAGATGGTATGGATACATTTGTGGTAACTACCGCTTATTATATCTCAGGCGGCACTCCTGTTTACGCATCTTATGTGGGAACTTATATAAGTGGTGCAATTTTGGTAAAGGATCATTGGTATTGGACTAACAGTCCTACGAATACCACAGTTCATGTTTCATGTAATGTACATTATAATCAATCTGATCTCGGATATTTTGTGGTTAATGAAGATATGGTAACCGCAGTAGAATAATATCCTTCTTGGTGTCATTAAACAAAAAGATCGCTTCTTGTAGCGATCTTTTTGTTTAAATTAGAATCTATTAAAATCATTTCTTATCATGGCAATTTTTGGCAACTTAGGTAATTACCGCAATTTTGGCTTATTAATTATCCGTGTAGGATTAGGACTAATGTTTATTTTTCATGGCCTGCCTAAGTTAGAAGGTGGCGTAAAAACATGGGAAACATTAGGAGGGGCCATGGGTGCTGTAGGTATCCACTTTTTACCCGTGTTTTGGGGATTAGCTGCAGCCATTGTTGAAACGGCAGGTGGCTTCCTGCTTATTTTAGGTCTGGCTTTTCGCCCGGTTTGCTTGCTGCTTGTTATTAACCTGGTAGTTGCGGCGCTATTCACCTTCAGCAAAGGTGAAGGGTTAATGGGGGCATCGCATGCTATTGAAGATGCTGTTATGTTTGCCGGCCTGCTATTCGTCGGGCCGGGTAAATACAGTGTCGATAAAAAATAACTACTTGTAAAAAAGCCCGGAGATAAATTAATATCCCCGGGCTTAAATCGTCCCGGTTTTCATTCTTATTACTATAAAATCATGGAAAGCCCCGATTGGCTTTCCATGATAAAATTGGAGCTTTATCTTCCTATTAGTTTGTTGTACTGCTGCTCGTTACCCGACATTGGCCAGATATATGGAGCATCGGTGGGATTAATTTGAGGAATATTGCCTGTAGGCGCTGTTTTACCCGGTATTGGTAAATTTAAACGCCAAAGGTCGTTCCACTTTAACCCCTCGCCCAAAAACTCAATATTGCGCTCTTGTAATATAGCAGTAAGTAAAGCTGCTGATGTTGCAAAGCTGGCTACAGTATAAGTTGTTGAAGCATCGGCCCGGTTACGAACCGCGTTAAGCAATGCTACAGCTTGCGGATCTACTAAATTGGTAGTGCGTACACGTGCCTCGGCCAGGTTAAGCAATACTTCTGAATAACGCATTACCGGTGCCCAATCTGTATAAGGGGTTAGCGGGAATTTGTTAATATAGCTACGTCCTGTAGACTTTGTGATCACAAATGACGACCTTCTTACATCTGTAGCTTTCCAGCCGGCATCCGCTAAAACTCCAGCGGGGTTTAAATAAAACTCCAGCGAACCTGTACCATTAAAATAATCACCCAAAGCGCTTTGTGTACCCGCTGTTTCGGTTGAAAGGAATGGTGCTGAGAAAATGGACTCGGTTGTAGTATAAGGTGTTTTAAATACATTGGCAATACTTGACTGTAAAGCAAAAGGAACCCCGGTTGTGGCAGTAAATGGCGCACTTGCACTTACAATTTTATTAGCTTCGGTAATTGTTTCAGCATATTTCTGCATGCTTAAGTAAACACGCGTTTTAAATGCTATAGCGGTATTTCTATGCGCCCTTGTAGTGTTAGCAGTCGCATCCAGCGTTGTGTTGGCCGATGTAGTATAATAGGCTATAGGCAGGCCGGTTTCGGCTGCATTCAAGTCTGCAAGTATCTGATCATATATTTTAGATACAGATGCCGGTGCCAGATCGTAATTGGCATATACGTTATTGCCTGTTATTCGCAATGGCAGGCCGGGGCTTGCACCTGCGTCCGGGCCATATGGTTTACAATACATTTCTACCAATGCATAGTAGGATATGGCGCGGGCAAATTTAGCTTCAGCAATATAATTAGCTGATGTTGCCGCACTTACCACAGAGTTACCCTTTGCAACCATCCCGTCAATAAACAAATTAGCATTATTGATAACAAAATACGCCTGAGACCATAACGAAAGCACTTCAGAACTTGTACTTTGTGCTGTTTCGCTCCATGTTTGGTAAGCTGTTACCGAGTTCGCTGTTGAGTTAAGCCAGTTATCCGCTTTAACATCGTTATAAACCTGATACCTGCCACCATATAAGTTGCCGCTTCTTAAATTGCTATATAAACCATATACCTGGGCTTTAATACGGTCGGCGGTGGTAAACGGAAGATATTGATCATCAGAAACGATCGAGGTTTGTGAAGCCGGGGTTAATTTATCTTTTTGGCAAGAGGATACACTCAATAACCCAATGCTTATAATATATAGATATTTCTTTTTCATCTTTTTTCAGTTTTAAAATTAAAATTTAACTGATACACCAGCGGTAAATGTACGTCCGTTGGCTGCCGTATTACGATCTACACCCTGGCTGCTATTGCTTGTACCGTTTGAGCCAACTTCAGGATCTGAACCGGGGTAATGCGTAAATACAAATAGATTGTAACCTGTTACGTAAAACCTCAAGTTTGATATCCCTGCTTTGTTTAATAATAATTTAGGCAAGGTATAGCCAATGTTAAGTGTTTTTACTTTCAGGAAATTTCCGCTATAAGTATTAAAATCGGTTGGGTATGAAGTGCCATTTGACACATTATCACCAAATACAACCTTTGGATAAGCCGCCACCTGACCCGGAGTGGTCCAGTGATTAAGTATATCTGTGGTATTGTTCCAAAAGCGCTGGTCGGTTAAAGTCGCGCCGGTACCATAGTACAATTTAAACCCTGCCTGGAAGGTAAGTGTTGTACTTAGATCAAAACTTTTATAATGGAAGGTATTGCTAAAGCCACCTATCCATTTTGGAACACTGTTACCATAATCAATAGCATCATCCCCCTGGTTTATGGTGTTGGGTGTTATCCCATCGGCCTTTAAATAAGGGGAGCCGTCCATGTTATAATAGTGTTGTGTACCTGTAAAAGTGTACTCAATGGGTACACCTTTTCCATTAATAAATATCCGGCGACCGTTGTTGGGGTCAATGCCTGCCGATTTGATAATATATAAGTCGCCCACGGCACCGCCAACACGGTTAATATTAGTTATTTCAAGGGAAGATGTGGAGTAAGTTATCGGTTGTCCGCCAGGTAGCGATGTGATACGGTTTTCATTATAACTAATATTAAAATTAGCATTCCATCTAAACGATCCTTTTCTTATAACCTCGGCATCCAAATTAAACTCATATCCTTTATTATAAAGCGAACCTATGTTAACCAGGGGGCTGCTTGCCAAACCAGCCGACGGTGCCGACGGCACACTAAATAATAACCCTGTAACATCGTTTTTATACCACCCTAACGAACCGGTTATGCGGTCGTTAAGTATACCAAAGTCGAAACCAGCATCATATTTTTGGCTGGTTTCCCAAGCCAAATTAGGGTTACCGGTAGTATTTGGCCCTAATGTTGGGTTTGTGTTAAATACACCGCTGGAATAAAAAGAAATCGACTGAAAATCGCCAATATTGTTATTCCCGGTTTTGCCGTAGCTGCCTTTTAACTTAAAACTACTGAAGATTTTATCGGCCTTTATTCCGCTCCAGAATTTTTCTTTGGCAAGTTCCCATCCAATGCCAATACCGGGGAAATTACCGTATTTATTATTTAAACCAAAACCCGAATACCCATCGCGGCGCAGTGTAGCGCTAATAAAGTATTTTTGATCGAAATTATAATTCAGCCTACCGAATACTGACACCAGGTAATTTTCACCAATGCTTAAACCGCTGGTACCGTTAGTGGTAAAACCAGCTTGAATTTGGTTAAAACCAGGGTCAGACAATACCGAACGGGCTAAACCAAAACCATAGTTTGTTGAACGTTGCTGTTCATTACCAATTAATAAAGAAAACGAATGTTTACTGAATTTTTGATCAAACTGAGCGGTGTTTACCCAATCCCACCTTTTATTTTGTGAATAGTTATCGGTAGCTGAGGCTGTGGTATTATTAACCGGGTTAAAAAAAGTATCGTTGGTAGTGTATATATAATCTAAACCATACTGGCTCTTTAAGGTGATCCAGGGTAATGGTGTAACTACCAGGTACACGTTGGCCGCAGTATGATTAATTTCATTGTTAGCACGATCAAGGTCTAATGCTACCTGTGGGTTTGGGTAACTGATAGAATAGCCTTTATTATTAACTATACCGATGCCAGATGTTGAGCTGTTATAATTACCATCATTTAAATAAACCGGTAGGTTTGGCGGTAATAACAAAGCCACACGACCTAAACCAGCAGTTGCATAAGCTTCCCCAGCTAATGATCCGGATGAAGTTGCTGCTAAATTCATTTGATCAGCATAGTTCAATTTAGCACCATAAGCCAAATACTTGTTTGCTTTATGATCGACATTAAAAAGCATACTCTTGCTAATAAAATCATTCTTTTTTATCACACCCTGCTGCTTTGTGTAGTTACCCGATGCATAATAGCTTGTTTTCTCGCTACCGCCTGATACACTTACATTGGTGTTATAGGAATTTCCCGTGCGGTAAACCAGTTTTGTCCAATCCGTGTTAATATCGTTTCCTGCTGCATCCTTATCAACCAAAGTATAAGCTAATGGAATAGTTTGAGGGGCGGTAACCGTTGTATTATACGACCCCGCATTAACCAGTGCCTCGTTTTTTAATGCAACATATTGGTAGGCATCTAAAACCTTTGGCAACCTTATTACTTTAGTGAAGCCCATCCAACTATCAATACTAACTGTCGATGTTCCCTTTTTTCCTTTTTTAGTAGTAATTACTACCACACCGTTTGCACCACGGCTACCATAAATGGCTGTTGCCGAAGCGTCTTTCAAAATATCGATGGTTTCAATGTCTTCGGGGTTAATGTTTGATAAAGCATTGCCGCCCGATTCGCCGCCGCTAAAATCGCCCGAATAACTAACCACACCATCAACTACAATTAAGGGTTGGGATGATAAGGAAATAGAGTTAGTGCCTCGAATATGGAATACCGGCGGTGTGTTCAATACGCCGTTGGGTATGGTAATCTGCACACCGGAGGCTTTACCTGCCAATGCCTGCTCAAAGTTTTGAACTGGCTGGTCAACAAGGTCGGTGCCTTTTATTTGAGAGATGCTTCCAACACTTTCCTTTTTGGTTTGCGTACCGTAGCCAACTACAAGCACTTCGTTCAATGCTTTTGTATTGGCTTCAAGTACAGCATCCAGTTTTGTGCCGGCTACTGTCAGTGTTTTTGATAAATAGCCGACATAAGAAAAAGTCAGCACTTGCGGCCCTTCTGAAGTTTTTATAGTGTATACACCATTTGCGTTGGTTACCGTGCCAACCTTTGTGCCGGCAACCGCAACTGTTACTCCCGGGAGGGGCATCCCGTCATCTTTACCGGTAACTGTACCAGTAATTGTTTTTGATTGAGCATAGGCTTTTGAGCCTAATAACAACAATACAAAAAGAAAATTTAGTAAATTTTTTTTCATGCGTTAATACTTTAATCAGTTAATTCTGTTAAAGTAATAAATTATTGACAAGTATGGCAATATGTAGCGCTTTATTTTGAATTTAGTTTATTAAATTATCAATAATATTACATTTTTAATACAATTTGCGTTTAAAAGAATATCAATATATATTAATATGAATTTAAATTCAGTAAAAAGTTATTTTATACGTCATTTTTATAGCAAAAGGCATAGTTATTTGTGCAACATCCTTAAAAAGACTGATTTTAACCACCTTAAAAGCCTATTGGTTCTATAAAAAAGTAAAAAAAGAGCAGCACTACGATAGATTATGCTAATTATTAAAACAAAAAAAGCCCCCCGATAAATCGGGAGGCTTTTCATCATAATAGTTTCCTGCCTTATGGAACGGTAACCTTGTAAACCAATTTATTGAATTGATCAACAATTGTACCCTGGCCATCCGCTGAATTGATGATTAACGGAAGTGCATAAATAGTAGTTGGGTTAGCAACCTGTAAAGTTTTTACCGCTGCTCCATCAACTACAAATTGTATCACACCCTGGCCTTGTGCAAGCGTTGCAGGCACAGCGCCAACAATTGGCACGGTAGCACCTGCCACAACCGGCTGGCTTGTACCCGGTGGGATTGTAATAGTTGTACTACCACCAGTAATAGTGTATGTACTTGCAGGTAACAACGTGTAAGTTGGTGCAAGTGCAGTTAACTGTGCCTGTGTCATTAATGATGCATTAACAGTTACAGCTGATGTTGTTGGGTTAGCTGATTGTACGGTCACTAAAAAGTTAACGTTTACTTTAGCCGTATTTGTTCCCAGTGCCGCTGTTTGCAATGGCTGGTTTTTGAAGGCGGTGAGCGCGAAATCTACAACCGGCGCATTATCTTCAAAATGATATTCCCTCGATTTATCTTTAAGGCAAGAGCTAAGCAACCCCGTGGCCATTAATGAAAATAAGGCAATTTTTATATAATGTAATTTTTTCATTTTCTTAAGTATTTAAATTATTTGGCCCAAAAAATCTTTGAATAAATATCTGTTCCACCTGTTTGTGCAGTAACGTTGGTACCGTTAGTGTTAAACTCGGTAGTTGGATAAGGCAAGCGCTGTACATATTGTGTTGCGGTAACCCCGGTTAATACAGAAAGCGGAACTTTTGGATAACCTGTACGGCGCAGTTCTGTATAAGCTTCTAAAGCGAAGTAAGGATCAAGCGCAGCCCATTTTTGTGTAATAATGGCTTCTTCGCGCAAATCGTCAGAACCAGCTGCCGGATAAGCGTGTGTTGTCAAATAAGTCGCCGCTTGTGCCACAGTTAACCCAAGTTCGGTAAACGATGCGGTAACACCAGCGTTATAAGCAGCAGTTTGTTCAGGGATACCACCTGGTAATAAACCTGCTTTAATAGCTTCGGCTTGTAAAAAGAATGCCTCTGCTGCGTTAATAAGCGGTGCAGATTTGGTAGGGCTTAAAACAAAAGAGCTTAAGCGGCTTGGAGTAACACCTACGCCACCAACAGTTGGCGGTTGTGTTTCACCTAAACGTGTACCTATAACAGCGCCACCGGCAGCAGTAGAGGTTGAAGGTGCATAGATCTGGAATAAACGCAAATCGTTAGGGTTTGAAGCTGTGCTTGGACCACCTGCAGCACCAAGAGAACCATTCCAGCCTAAAGCAGCTGATGGAGCAGCGCCACCTGCAGATACAGGGTAATTAGGAGCAGGAACGCTAGCATTACCGGCACCACTATTAACAAAGAAGTTAATAGCAAATGTGTTGGCCTGGTAAACCGGGTTGCTGGTTTGCGTACCACCGTTTGCTTTGTAACCGTAAGCCACATCTAAAGGTGCTTGTAAAACATCGGTATTGGTATAACCAGGGTTAACGTTACCTTCGGTAGTAGTTGTGATATAACCTAAAGAAGCCGTTGCTGATAAAGATGCTGTTAATGCAGCCTTTTTAGCAGTAAACAACGCGGTATTTGATGATTGACGTACTGCTATACGCAATTTAAGCGTATTTGCAAATGCAGCCCATTTTAACATCCCGGCTTTGCTGTTAGCGCCGTATACTAAATCGGCTTTAACTGGGAATGCAGCAGTTGAAGGTGCATTATTAATAAGTGCTATAGCTGCATCTAATTGTTTAATCAAATCATCATAAATTGCCGAACCATTATCATAAGTAGGGGTAAGGTTATCGGCACCTTTCAACGCTGCAGAGTATGGTACATTGTTGTACTGATCTACTAACTGTTGAAAGTCATAAGCGATCATGATCTTAGCAATAGCCTGAAAGTTAGGCTCGGTTGTTAAGGTCAAAATTGCGTTGTAGTTGGCTATGTTCAGATACAATGACGAAAAGTTGTCATAGGTATCTGTAGTAATTGAATACAATAACAGCGACGGGCTTGGCTGGAAACTTGTACTATAAGCCATATAACCAGACCAGCCTAAATATTGCACCTGGCTGGTACCGTTAGTTATGGTAGCCGTACGCGTTAATGCACCCGTTAATTGCAACGCAGGTGTACTCACAGCCGGCGTATTCGGGTTAAGCGCCAATTCGCTCAGGTATGTTTTCTTGCAACTGCTTCCAGCTATTGCAAGTGTTATTAAAATAGTTGATATATACTTTTTCATTATTCAGTATGATTAAAATGTCACGTTTAAACTAGCACCATAAAACCTTGACGGAGGTAGCTGCGCTGTACTTTGACTGCCAATTGCGTTGCCTGTTCCACCAAACTCAGGATCGGTACCGAACCTGTTCGATTTAGGAACCCACATTAATAAGTTACGGCCATTAATTGACAACGATGCCCTTTTAATAGCTTTGGTTTTTCTTACTAATGAAGTTAGATCAAAGTTCAGATCGGCTTCACGCAGTTTCCAGAATGCAGCGCTTGTAGTATAAGTGCTGGCTACTGTATAGAATGAACCGCTATTCCAGAAGTTTAAGTTACCATCTTGTATAGCAACATTGGTGTTAGGAACATAAACCGGGGCTGCTGCAGTACCTGTGTTGATAACCGAATTAGGGAACACAAAACGCTCGCGACCGTTACTTGCTGTAAATGCTGCTGAACCGGCTAATACTGCAGAACGCTCGGTACCGTCATAAAACACGTTACCTGTGCGGAATTCTTCTGTTAATGTCAACGTCACAAATTTGTAACCAACACTTTGGGTTAAACCTAAAATATATTTAGGGGTCATACGGCCCAGGTTAACCAGGGCTGCCGCTGTTGACGGATAACCAGTAGTTGCACTTACAATAACATGTCCTTGAGGGTCGCGTGCTAAATCGTTAGCTACTAATTCAGGAAATGGCAAACCAACAACTGCCTGTTCATTGCTTCCGATAGATACTGAGTTTAGACCAGGTAATATAGAAACTACTTTTGAGTTTTGTATAGCCAGGTTACCGTTCAAATCTAAACTTACTTTGTTTTTGGCTTTAGTTAAAGGGCTTAAACCTAATTTAAACTCCATACCCTGGTTTTGCACATCACCCACGTTAACGAATGTAGCTGTGTAACCAATAGATGGCGAAGTGTTAATACCAATAGTTTGATTAGTTGTATGACCATTGTAATAAGTAACACTACCGTTTATCATACCATCCAACAAGCCCAGGTCAACACCAAATTCAGTTTCTTTGGTAATCTCAGGTTTCAGGTTAGGGTTGTTTAAGGTTGTACCTAATGAGAAACCTGCGGTATTACCATAAGGGAAGTTGGTTGCATTACCATAAGTACTTGGCTGGTAAGTATATGGAGATGCGCTAACCGCACCCACCTGTGCGTAGCTGCCACGTACTTTTAAATAGCTAATTGTTTTATTGTTTCTTAAAAGAGGTAAAGCCTTGGTTAAAACAACCGAGCCGTTTACCGAAGGATACCAGAAAGAACGGTTTGCATCATTCAACCTTGAATCATGTTCGTTCCTTAAAGTAGCTTGTACGTTAGCCCAGTCTTTATAACCAACGGTTAAGTCGCCAAAATAAGCGATCTGGCGTATTTTAGCGCTAACCTGGCCCGTTGTAGGGATACCAGAAGCTGCTGAGATATTATAAAAATTCTCAACCAGCAAGTTTGTTGTGCTGTTACTGATCTGGTTGGCATATTCCTGCCAAATGGTATTACCTAAACGTAAATTGGTTTTAATATCAGTAAAGAAATCATGGTGGAAGCTGGCGATAACGTCCTGGGTAATACGAGCGTAACCTTGCGGACCTGCAAAACCATTAAAGAATGTACCGTCACCAAATTGTTGGGTATTGAAAACCTGGCCGGGAACCGTAAGTACACCTGCAGAAGCTGCGCGGTTACCGGTACCTCCCGGATCTGATAATGCATAAGCAGAATAGTTAATTTGGGCAACAGTTTGTTGTTGGTTAACATTTGCAAAGTTATCTGCCAAACGGTACATTACGTCAAACCACTTGGTTGGGGTTAAAGTACCGGTGAAGCTGCCGTTAAATGCATCAACACGCCTGTTTGTCCTGTTATCACGTACGGTTGAGTACGGGTTAACATCATAAGAGTTAAAAAATGTGCTACGGTCAGCAAATGGCTGGGTAACATCTTTAAAGTTTTGCAGAGGCACCCAGCTTGGTGTATTTAGCAAAGTACTATAAGTACTTGGGCTTGTACTGGTAAACGAGTTGGTATAGCTGGCAGTGAAATCTGCTTTGAATATACCATATGTACGATTGGCAGATACCCGCACTACGTTACGTGCATAAGTATCGCCGGGGTTTGGGTTTGTCCGGTCTAAACGGTTTAACGATAAGTTGAACCCGTTAACGGCGTCGCCGGTGGCATATGAAACATTATTGGTTTCGCTGTGCGCAGTTTGGAAGTAGGCATAACGCGGATCAACCGAAGGTGTAGCGTAAGCATATTTTTGCACAGTACCATCCTGCAATGGTATACCTAACACTTCCATGTGGCCATCATAGGCGGGGCCGTACGATTGGTTTTCGTAACCGGGCACTGTAGTAATAAAACCAGTAACAGCATCCTGATAAGGAGCACCTTCACCACCGTAGCTACCAAAACGAGTTTGCAGCTTAGGGAAATAAGCTAATCTTTCAAACTGGAAAGTATTGGTATAGTTGATTTGAGGGGCGCCTGAACGTGAACCTTTTTTGGTAGTAATAACCATTACACCGTTTGAACCTTCAGAACCGTAAAGCGCGGCCGCGGCTGCACCAGCCAAAACGTCAACACTTTCAATATCATCAGGGTTAATGGTATTTACATCGTTTGGCGAAATTGGTACACCATTTAATACTACCAAGGCAAAGTTATTGCTATTGATGTGACGGTTACCACGCAAAACAAAACGTGTTGCAGGATCAACACCGTTATCACCGGTTGTTACCACTAAACCTGCCACCTTAGCTGTTAAGCCGTTGGTAAAGTTTGTGGCTCCGCCTTTTTGTAATTCCTTAGTACCAATTGAAGTAGCTGTATAACCTAAACTTTCGGCTGTTTTCTTAACGCCGAATGCCGTGTTGATCACGATCTCTTGCAATTGGTTTGTCGCAGCCTCCAGCGAAACGCTTACTACATTGTTTGCTGGCACAGTAACCTCAACGGTTTTGTAACCTGTAAATGATATAGCCAGTGTTGCTCTTGGTGGCACGCTAATAGAGAATTTACCATCTCCGTTGGTTTGTGTACCGAAAGATGTTCCTTTAACTACTACTGAAGCACCAGGAAGTGGCAAGCCATCCTCCTTAGCCTTTACAGTACCAGTAACAGTTCGGTTTTGTGCAAACACCTGGCTGGAGCACAGCATGAGAAAGCACAAACTTGCTAGTAGAAGTTTTTTCATGTTAATAATAAGATCAGTTAATACTTAGTTAATTAAATCTAAAAGTAGTATTAAATTAATAACAAGACAAATAAAATGTTAAAAAATGTTAAAAATTAATGCGTTTTTATGTTAACAACTTATAAAAATGAAAATATTTAGTACTATGTATTGCATAATACAATCTTAAACATATATCTTTGCATTATGATTGTAGAGAACACACAAACCCAAATGCGGAAAGGAATACTGGAGTATTGCATACTTTCCATTATAGCTAAGGGCGAAATATATGCATCAGATATTATCGCCGAGCTAAAAAAAGCTCAACTGCTTGTAGTTGAGGGTACTCTGTACCCGCTGCTTACCCGTTTAAAAAATAACGGACTGCTTACCTATAACTGGGTAGAGTCGGTTTCGGGGCCACCACGTAAGTATTATACCCTATCGGACGAGGGCCGTAATGTACTTAACCAGTTGGATACCACCTGGCGCGAACTGGCTTTTGCCGTACAAACATCTATTGAAGGAAGAAATAACTCTAACGCTTAACATTAACACATCATGAATAAAACCATCATCATAAATATAAACGGTATTGTCTTCCATATAGAAGAGGATGCTTACGAAGTGCTTAAGAATTACATGACAGATGTAAAAAGGCACTTTCTTGATTCGGCTGATAGCTTAGAGATCACCACAGATATTGAAAACCGCATTGCCGAAATGTTTAGCGACATGCTTGCGCACGAAAACAAACAGGTAATTGTTGAGCAGGATGTGCAGACGGTTATAAGCCAAATGGGTACTGTTGAAGACTTTGCTTCGGCAGATGAGGACAGCAAACAGACCGACAGTGCTAACGCTGCTTATAATTATACCCACCAAAGCCGCCGCCTTTTCCGGGATCCGGACGATCACCTCGCAGCAGGTGTGTGCGCTGGTATAGCCAACTACTTTGATATACAACCGGTATGGGTGCGCCTGGCCTTCGCTGTCGCGTTCTGTTTCTTTGGTACGGGTTTGTTCCTATATATTATCTTATGGATCGTGGTGCCTAAAGCAATTACACGTGCCGACCGCATGGCCATGAAAGGCGAGCCACTGGATCTGCAAGGCTTTAAACGCAATTTTGAATACGAGCTAAAGGGCGTACAGGGATCAGTAAACAGCATGCATGCCGATGCCAAGCCGTTTATTTATAAAACCCGCGATTTCGCCGGCGACTTTTTCGATCATTTGCGTTCCTTTCTTTCTGGAGCAGGCAAGGTTTTGGTTAAGTTACTGGGGATAGTCATAATGTTAGCTTGTATAGGCTTCATTATTGCACTTATTGTGAGCATTTTCACATTCTTTGCCTATGGCCAAAGGGGAATAGTTCATTTGTTTCCGTTTAGCATGCTAAACCACGATTACAATATACCATTTATGCTATGCGGCTTCCTGTTATTATTTATCCCTTTAATAGGTATGGCATTATTAGCAAGCAGGCTGGTATTTAACCGGACAACTGTCGGTCGTACTACCGGGTTCACTTTATTGGCCGCATGGCTGGTGGCCTTGTTTGTAGTAGTTTATTATAGCATACAGATAGCGGCTGAATTCCGTTCAGGCGGCAAAATGAACCAGACGGTAAATATTACCCCTAACGCCGCCAACACCTATTACTTAAAGGTGAACGATGTTAAATATCTTACCCGCGAGGACAGCACCAAGCTTGACCTGAAGCCCTCGGTAGCTGGCAGGGTCATTGTAGACGACAATGAGTTTAACAACGATTGGGATGATAATAATATGCCAAACAACGTTAGCATTAGCATTGAACGCAGCGATGTATCTCAACCTGTGCTGGTAGAATCATTTAGGGCACGTGGCCGCGACTACGCTGATGCACTGCAAAACGCGCAGGATATTACCTACCATTTCAGCCAGAAAGATAGCGTGTTAACTTTTGACCGCCATATACAGCTTCCGCGCAACAAGGTATGGCGCGATCAGGAAGTGAGGCTTACACTTAAGGTGCCGTTGAATACCAAATTGGTTATTGACCACGAAATGGACCGTTACCTGGATGGTATAAACGTATACGATTGCCTGGAGAATAATAAGCTTGACCACACGGCACCGGCTCCGTTTATTATGACAGAGGGTGGGTTACAATGCAAAATTGACACGCTGGTTATGAAACCAGATACTGCAATCATCAAAAAATGAAAACTCAATTGAAATATATAGCCCTGCTGCTGGTCAGCGGGGTTATTATTCCTTTATGCAGCCATTGCTTTACGGCAACAACGCGCCCGGTTACCACTTTAACAATTAAAGAGGCTATAGATACCCCCATAAAGCGCGACGGTAGTTTTCATTTTTATTTTATTAATGATGTGACCGAAAAACTATTGCCTGTTTTAACTTTATTTAAATAAAAGTGTAACCAAACACTGCATTACTGCATCTTAATAACAAATCCGGTTACGGCACAGTTCTGCGCCGGTTTAATTAAACTTTAATATACATTTTTTAAAAAGACAAAAATCTTTAACAGGATAACTATTGCCCAAACTATACACTTATATCAATAAAAATGAAACCATTAACAAATAAATTACACCTTATATATATACTGCTGTTTGCACTGCTGCCCGTGGCAGGCTTTGCACAGGGTGTAAAACCATCAGCAAAAATTACAGGCAGCATTATTACCGGCGAAAATAAACCGGTTGAGTTTGCCACTGTAAGTTTATTGCGCGCTAAAGATTCGTCGGTTGTAAAAGGCGCCCTCGGTAGCGATAAAGGCACCTATACCTTAAGTAACATTGGCCCCGGTAACTATGTAGTTAAAGTTACTGCCGTTGGCTATATGAAAGGCGTAAGCAAAACCATCACGGTAAATGCACCCGCTACATTTACGGTACCGGCTATAAACGTACAACCATCGGCGCAAGCGCTTAAAACAGTTAACATCCAATCTACAAAACCGTTAATTGAGCGCAAGCTTGACCGCACGGTTATGAATGTAGAGAACAGTGTACTGGCAGCAGGCAACTCCGCTATGGAAATATTGGAGCGCGCCCCCGGTGTAAGCGTAGATAAAGACGACAATATCAGCTTGAATGGTAAAGGCGGGGTAACCGTTATGATCAACGACAAACTAACCTACCTGTCATCGGCTCAACTGGCTACTATGTTACGCGCTACAGATGGCTCTAATATCCAGTCGGTAGAGATCATAACCAATCCTTCAGCCAAATATGATGCCTCGGGTAATTCGGGTATTATTAATATTAAACTAAAAAAGAACCGCCAGGTAGGCACCAACGGCAGTGTTACCCTGGGCGCCGGCTATGGCAAATATGGCAAGGATAATGAAAGCCTGAACCTTAACCACAAAGAAGGGAAACTAAATGCCTATGGCAATTTTAATCATAATGATAATAAGCGCATGAACGACCTGAATATTAAACGGGTAGTAGATAGCGCGCACACGCTCACTTATTTTAATCAGCACACCGGCATGCTATCGCATCAGCATAATAATAGCTATTTGCTTGGTGCAGATTATGACCTGACCAAAAACCACACCGTAGGTTTTGTTTTAAATGGCTATAGCACCCGCCGTATTGATGATAACGACAACATTAACTATATAGGCAGTCAGCTTAATACTGTTAACAACTACCAGCAAACTAATTCTGAACTGGTACAAACCAGCAAAAACTTCGCGCTTAATTTAAATGATCGCTTGCAGTTAGATTCAGCAGGCCAATCGTTAGCTATCGACCTGGATTATTCTAAGTTCAACAACAACTCAAACGCTTATTATAACACCTTCTTCTTTAAAGCTAACGGCCAATCACAGAAACCGCAGCTAAATCTGCAAAACCAAACGCCCTCTTCAATAACTATCAATACGGCAAAGGCCGATTATAGCCTGCCTATTACAAAAAGTGTTAAACTGGAAGCCGGTGCAAAATTTAGCGATGTGAAGACCGATAACGACCTGCGCGCGCAAATAAAAAACACTGCCGGTAACTTTATTAATGATACATCGCGCACTAATCACTTTATTTATCAGGAAAAAATAGATGCCGGTTATTTTAATCTAAGCAAAAGCTATAAAAAAACATCTATACAGGCTGGTTTACGCGCTGAATACACCTCGTCCATAGGCGACCTGGTAACCCGTAACCAGGTAGTTGGGCGTCATTATTTGGATTTCTTTCCAAGCTTATTCATTAATCATACCATATCCGATAAGCACGAGATCGGTTTTTCTTACAGCCGCCGTATTGACAGGCCCAGCTATGATAACCTGAACCCGTTTGTTTATTACCTGGATCAGTTTACCTATCAGCAGGGCAACCCTTTCCTTACACCGCAATACACTAATTCGTTCGAGTTTAATTATACCTGGAACAAAAGTGTGAATGTAACCGTGGGCTATAGCCGCACAACAGATGTGATCACCCAGATAATTTTAACCGATACCATAAAAAAGGCCAGTTTTCAAACCAACCTTAACCTGCAGGAACAAAATGCTTATAACATTAACATAAATGCACCTTACACTATTAACAAATGGTGGACTGGTAATGCTAACGTTAATGCCTATTACCTGGGTTTTAAATCGAATGGCTTATTGGGCGGTAATTTGAACGATGGACAGTTTGCTTACCAGGCACGGGCTACACAAACGCTTACCTTTATTAAAGGATATCGGTTTGAAGTAAGCAACGTTTACCGGTCATCCCAAACAAATGGCATATTTAAAATGAAGCCGCAATACAGTACCGATGCAGGCGTAAGCCATTCTTTTGCTAATAAAAAGGCTAATATTAAATTATCTATGAGCGATATTTTCAACACCCGCGACAACCGGATAAGCAGTTTGTATCAATCGGTTAATATACAGGTAATGCAAAAAAGCGAAACCCGCGTTACCCGCCTAACCTTTACCTACAACTTTGGCAACAACAAAATAAAGATACGTCAGCATAAAACCGGGGCCAACGACGAAAGCAGCCGCGCAGGAAGTGGAAACTAATTAAAGGATTCGAATTTAAAATTCGAAGTGATACAAAACAAAAGGGCGTTTGAAATAATCAAACGCCCTTTATTAATTTCGAATTTGGCACTGCGAATTTCGAAACCCCTCCCTACTGCCCTACCATAAATACGGCGTTGCTAAACAGCAGTTTGCCATTTTCCCAAAACTCACGGAACAGCGGATCGTCTACCATATATACTACCGTGCCCCGGCCAATGTTTTGAACGCCCAACAGCATACCGTCGGCAATTTTTTCTTTGCTTTTTTGGCCCACAAAACCGGCTACGTAAGCGTCTTTTTTAATGGTGCCCACATTCCAGCCATTATCGCCCAGCAGTTCATAAATATTATCATCAAGCTTTAGGGTAAAGTAATAATTAGGCAAACCAAAGCCCAGCGGGTGGCTGTTATCCAGTTTCATGCGATAGATGGCACCCGGTACTGTCGATCGTAAAGCCTCATGTTCACGCTCGCTGTAAATTCGCACTTCTTGCACTTTTTTGGTCTTACTTTCGTCTTTTTCTTCCTTTTTATCCTTTTTTACAGCCGCGAATCCTTTCTTGTCCCCCAGCTGACTAATGGCATCGCCCATGACTATTAATTTACCCCCATCGCGTACCCAGCTCTGTAATTTTTCGGCGGGTAATTCATTATAATTCCCGTCCGGGACAATCAGCACATCAAAATCTGAAAGCTTTACCTTACCAATATCCTGGTAGCGCACCAGGGTTACCGGGTAGCCTATCTGCTGCTCAAAAAAATGCCAGATCTCGCCCATCGCTTCCGAATTGGTGCCCTCGTTACTCAGCAGCATTACCCGGGGCCTGCTGATAAAGTGTACTTCCTTCGATCCGATATCGGCCCCCTTGTCTACAAAGCCCGAACTAAGCGGCACCAGCCTTCGACCGAACATATTGGCGGTTTGTACAACTACCTGGTCAAAATCGGTACGGCCATTGCCCGCCTTGGTGATAATGAGCGACCCGGCGCTGAATTTTTTACCCCCTGTTTCAAATGCATTTTCGGCATAGCGTACTTTTATGCCCTTTTTAAGCAGGGCGGCCAAAAACTTCACATCCTCTATAGATTGCCAGCCGCCCACATAGGCATAGGCTTTGGTGGCATCCATCGGCGCTTCGGTAGTGTGGGTATAATTGGTTTCTACCCCTTTTACCGATTCCTTTAACCCATACGCCTTTAATCCGTAAGCATAAGGCAGCGACCATGCCGTAATATCATAAGTGTTAGAATCGGCTACAAAAGTTTTCGGTTCAAACAACACATTCAGCAGCACCGATTTGGGCTGAGAGGTATTGATCACCATATCATCGCTGTTGATATTAAACGCCTCAGACTTCCCTGTAAAATAATTATATCCGCTTAATATGGGCTTGTTTAATCCAAAGGCAAACTGGATGCTATTTCGGTCCAGCAGTTTGGCCAGGGCGGCCATCTTGTCTTTATTATCGTTTTTAACCACATAGGTTTTGTACTCGCCCGATGGGTTTGTGCGGCTATCATCAAAAAACTTTTTGTATTCAGCTAATACCTTTTGGGCGTTTAACGAGGTAACCTCTACCGTGCTTAAACTGTTCGACAGGTGGTGCTCTATCCTGTCGGCTAAGGTTAGCGTATCGCCGCTTTTGGTTAATACCGCTAAACCGCCGCTAATACCTCCCTGCTCGTAAGTCATCCCTATAGCGCCATTATACAAAGGGTAGGTATCGCCATACGATGGGTATAGCAGGTCAAACTCCTCGCGGGTAAAGTACATCCAGCCGTTTTGGTCAAAATATTTAGCGTTGTTTTTCCCGATAGTGGTTTGAAATTCGCGCTGCCAGTTGGTAATTACCTTATGAAAAGGTTCGGCAGCGGGGGCAAAATAGTAAGGGCTGTTATAGCTTTGTTCGTGAAAATCAACATGTATCTGCGGCAGCCATTGGTTAAACAGGCCAACCCGCGCCTGCGTTTCTTTTTGTACCTGCCAGGCCCAATCGCGGTTAAGATCAAAGTAATAATGGTTCACCCGCCCACCCGGCCAGGGTTCAGTATGCTCGCGCGAGGCATTGCTGGCATCGGGGATAATATCGCCCACCTGGTTATAATAGTTTACATAGCGATCGCGCCCGTCGGGGTTTAGGCAGGGGTCTATCACTACCAGCGTATTTTTTAACCATGGTCGGGTGCGGGCGTTTGTCACATCGGCAAGATCGAACAAGGCCTGCATAGCAGCCTCGCTTGATGATGGTTCGTTGCCATGCACATTATAGCTTAACCACACAATAACCGGCGGATTGGTAATTGCCGGGCTTTTTTCCAATCCGGCCAGCGACAGGTTGTATTTACGGATAGCATCTAAACGGTTAATATTCTCTTCCGATCCGATGAACATGGTCAGCAGCGGGCGGCCTTCGTTTGTGGTGCCGTATTGCAGCAGCTTTACGTTTTTTGAATTTTGCGCCACATACCTGAAGTATTCGGCAATGCGCGAATGAAAGGTAAAGTGCGAGCCCAGTTTATAGCCCAAAAACTCGGACGGCGATTGCAGCGTCTGCGCGTTGGCCAGGCTATAAACGATTGTGAGTAAGATGAAGGTGAGTAATTTTTTAATCATACGTACTAGCTAATTTAAATATTTATTTAGATAAAAAGCTATCGTACTGCTTAAGATTTATCGGCCTTATGAAATTGGCGCATAATTCTTATCCTCTTTACACGAAATGCGAAGAGAGGGCCGACAAGTGAAACGATGTCGGGGTGAGTCGACGCGACAAAAAAGCCTCGTTAACTGTTATCGTTAGCAACCTCTATACTGGTAATAATACCCTTGCTGTTATATGAAAAAGCGATGTAGGCATCCATCCACTTGCCTTTGTATTTTATACCTAAACGCAAAAAATTATCATGTCTGTTTTTATAGGATACCGGAAAAGCGGTTTTTAGTTTAGTAATAGGCTCACCAACCGAATAGGCAATTCCGTTAAGGGTAATTTTATATTCCGGCCCTTTAATTTCTGTGGATTCACAATGTTTTTTACTGTAGCTAACACTTAAGCCCTTATAGTTATAAGTATAAACATAGCCGCCTTCTAAAATTTCAGCATCTTCTTTCACCATTTTTGTTTTACCGAATGCTTTTTCTAATTGCAGGCGCGACCCCATATTAAAACTATTGTTTGCGTGATCAACTATATGAATGCGGCTATTTTCGACGCCGTCTTCACGGGGAACATCGTTGGTTTGCTGAACCCCGTGCAGACCTATAAAAGAAATAAGTAACGTTATTAAATTTAATTTCATGGTAGATATTTTAATTACGCTAAGTTGGGGATTTTTGTAGCCACAAACATTAATTTGCTTTAGTATTTTTGTAAAATAAACTTTATCCGCAAGCATGACACCCGCACAGGCACTCCAGAAATATTACGGTTACAGCGAATTCCGCCATCAGCAGGAAGAAATTATAGCGCAGGTACTGAACGGGGGCGACGCTATGGTGCTGATGCCTACGGGCGGGGGTAAATCGCTTTGTTACCAGTTGCCGGCGGTGTTACTGGAGGGACTGACCATAGTCATTTCCCCGCTGATCGCGCTAATGAAAGACCAGGTTGACGCGCTGAACGTTACCGACATTCCAGCGGCTTATTTGAATTCAACCCAAAACAGCGGCGAGCAGCAGGAGATCGTTAACCGGTTAAAGAGCAATGAAATTAAACTGCTGTACCTTGCACCCGAACGCTTGTTTAAAACCGGGAACCGCTTAACCGAGTTCCTGCAATCGCTAAAGGTTTCGCTGATCGCGATAGATGAGGCACACTGTATATCGCACTGGGGGCACGATTTCCGCCCTGAATATTTGATGCTGGCTGGGTTGAAAGATGCTTTCCCCGATATCCCCGTTATCGCCCTCACCGCCACCGCCGATCAACTTACCCGTAAGGACATTTTAGAAAAGCTGGCCCTGCACAACCCGGCACAGTTTGTATCGTCGTTTAACCGGGCTAATATTAGTTATACCGTAGCACCCAAAAAGAATAGTTTAAACCAGCTGCTGGCTTTTTTAGATGAGCGCAAGGAGGATTCGGGAATTATTTACTGCCTGTCCCGGCAATCGACCGAAGACCTGGCCGCCCAGCTAAAAAAGGAAGGTTTCCTTGCCGAGGCCTACCATGCGGGTTTAAGTAATGATATTAAAGCGCGCAACCAGGAAGCTTTTTTGCGTGACGAAGTACGTATTATTGTAGCCACTATTGCCTTTGGTATGGGCATCAATAAATCTAACGTGCGCTGGGTGGTGCATGTAGATCTGCCTAAAAACATTGAAGGGTATTACCAGGAAACCGGTCGCGCAGGGCGGGATGGTTTGCCATCTGATGCTTTGCTGTTCTATTCGCCGGGAGATGCTTTTAAACTGCAAAACTTTGCCCGTATTGAAGGCAACGAGGACCAAAGCCGCATTATGCTGAAAAAGCTGGACGATATGGTGAAGTACTGCCAGCTAACCACCTGCCGCCGCAAGTACCTGCTGAATTACTTTAACGAGGGTTTCCCGGATACCTGCGGCAGTTGCGATGTTTGCCTGAGCGATTACCAAAAATTCGATGGAACGCTGATCGCCCAAAAAGCGCTGTCGGCAGTAGCGCGTTTAAAAGAATCATTCGGCAGCGGTTATGTGATAGATATTTTGCGCGGATCGAACAACTCCAAACTGCGCCCCGAGCATAAACAACTTAAAACCTACGGCATTGGGCAGGACCTTAGCAAAGCCGACTGGCAGCGCTACCTGCGCGAACTGATCGCGCTCGGCTACCTGAAGGTATCGGACGGTGTATACCCGATTTTAATGCTTACCGATAAAAGCGAAGCGGTTTTGAAAGGACAGCAAATGGTTGAACTTACCCTATCGCAAACTACCGAGGAGGTACACCACGAAGCGCCGCCGCATGAAGCCGAACTATTGTCACGTTTAAAAACTATCCGGCTTGAAATTGCTAACCAGGAAAATGTGCCGGCCTATATTATCCTGTCGGATGCTACATTGATGGAACTGGCTACCTACCTGCCGCAAAGTATGGACGAGCTGAAATATATCTCGGGTTTTGGCGAAGTGAAACTGGCTAAATATGGCGAGCTGTTCCTGACCACCGTTGTAAATTATTGCAACGAGAAAGGCCTAACATCGCAAATAAAAAGCCGCCCTGTAAAACGCGAGCGAAAGCCCAAAACTACCACTACCACCAAAGGCACTAAAATGGAAACCTTTAACCTTTACAAAATGGGCAAAACCATTGCCGAGATAGCGACCATGCGTAACCTATCGCCCATGACCATCCAAAACCACCTTTGCGACTTCATCCAAACCGGCGAACTGGACGTAGCGGAAATAGTTGTCCCTGAAAAGGTGCCGGCTATCCGTGATGCGATTGAAAGTTATGGCATTACGCCGCTATCGCCCCTGAAAGAAGTATTGGGCGATGATTATAGCTATGCCGAAATTAAAGCGGTGATTGCATGGATGAATAAGGAGGAACAACCCGGTTAGTATTCGTTTAAACGACTTAGCTTTTTGGCCTTAACCGTAAGCCCAGCATCACATTTAATACGCCGGTAACTAAAAATGCCATAGCCGTCCAAACTAAAACGGTCATGGTACCAAATACGGGGTTAAACCAGATCATCCCTACGAATAGTAAGATCACGATAGCACCCATTACCAGCACCGCGGCATTACCATGTTTACGAAAAGCCAACACAGTGATCCCTTTAAAAAGGAAATAAAAACCGATGATAATGCGCAACACCACCAAGCTTGCCGCCAGGTGGCTCATCAGGATAAGGCCCAGCAACAGGTCGACCAGGCCGGTAAACAAATGCCAGCCGCGGTTGCCCCTGCCATAATCGCGGTAGGCGCGTAAAAGCTCGGCTATGCCGGCTAAAAGAATAATTAAGCCGAACGAGAAACCCAGCGCCACAAAGCCGCTGGCCGGTTCGGCAAACAGGTATATACCCAGGGCAATAAATAACAATCCCCGTATAATGAATACCCACCAAAGGCGCAGGCTGCGGTCTACTGTAATTTCCATAACACTATTTCTGTATCAAACTGATAATAATGGAAATAGTTTTTAGTATGAAGAGGGCTGATAGTTTAACGAGCGATCAGCGTTTTCGCTTTACTATAACGATTGATCAGTTCGGCAACCAGTAAGTTGGGTACCCAGCTTGAAAATGAAATGATAAGATAGTTGTATTGAAAATCGACCCCATGCCCCAGCACATGGCACATAAAAATATAAAAACGTAAGGTAACCGCGGCAAAAGCCAGCGCGTAGCTGCGGCGCATCATGTTAACATGGGCATTTATATTACCCTTTTTTACTAATATCCAGCCCGATGTGGTAAAAATAACCCAAAGGGTATTCTGAATTAAAAAAGAAGCGAAAACGCCTGGCCCGCGGTTAATAAACAAGGTCATGATATAGGCCCCGGGCGATGCAAAAAACAACACGCCGAAAACATACACTTTCCCAAGCAATTTGTGCAGTTTCCGGTTGTTATAAACCTTTGGCGAAAACTGGAAGAAGCCGGCCAGCAATATGATACTGCTGCCAAAAATATGACAATAAAAGGCCGGCAGGTACCAGCCGGTTTGTATGGCTTGCTGCTTTAATAATAAAAAGCCGGTATTGGATTTAAACGAAAGATATTGCGCGGTACTAAGGCTTAAAATAAATATCCAAAAGAAAATTGCCCACCGTAAAACCTTGCCCGTAGTGCTCATTTCGCTGCCAATACTTTGCTTTTTCCGTTTAACTCGTTTAGTTTTTTGTTAATAAAAGCGATGTTGTATTTTTCAATAGTTGTAAGTGAATCGTCGACATTAGCGTTTAGTTTTTCATTTTCCGGGTTTTGGTTAAAAATATCAGCCCATTTTTTGTCTTTAAACTGGTATTTGTAACCGGCATATATTTCGTTTTTCATGAAACGGAGCATCTCTGTATTAACGTGGTTAACCGTTTTGTCTTCAACTAACATATAGCAACCCGTCAAATAGCTATCATCCATTTTAATGTACTTTGTGAACTCGAACAGCCGCTCGCCCCGGGTTTCAACTAATTTATCATTTTTAAGCACCAGGTAATGATACTCAGGAGCCCCGCTTATTACACTACCATCATAAAGTTTATGGTAGGTATCCGAACCAACCACAATTTCATACAGAGTATCGTTTATAGCCCTAACCCGACTAATGTTACAAGCCCCTTTTGTAAGAAACCCGCCGCCTTCATCTTCTGTTAAATACGATGTAAGATCGTGCGCGTAAATACGGTTACTTCTTTTGTTAATAACCATTACGTTCTTATGCTCATACAAGCCTTCGCGCCCACCTAAATAATTATCACGGATAGAATAAAAAACTGATGAAAGCCAGTTCTCGTTATCTGTTTTACCATCAAAGGCAAGTTCGTACAATTCACTTGCATCTTCATATTCTACGTTTCTGCGTAAAGGATTTTTAAAGTTCTGTACTTTGGGTAGCAAAGCCCAGTCAACCATGTACGATGGGGCAATATAAATGCTGCCGGGGTAGTCACGCGAATTGTACTCCATCACGTTTTCCATTACCTTTTCGTTATACCTGGCCGATTTACCATAAAGCTGTATCCGTGGTAGCACTTCAGCAATTTTTATATCGGCATCTTTTTCAGAAACGGTGCGGTCTTTTTTCCACCAGTAATAATCGTTGCCTTTGCGCAACAAAGCCATATGTACATCATCATTTACTGGAAACACCTGGTCATATTCTACTGGCAGGACATTTTCACCAGTAATGGTATAAAAGCCGCGTTTATTATCCTTTTCCACTTCTGCCAGATTTGGAAATGTAGCGCCGATGTTATGGATCAAATCGAAATCGACGGGGATTATTTCCTTCTTGGCAGAATCTACCATTCCCATCTTATAGGTTGGGATAGTGCC
>Ga0075366_10000091_pt1 | contig 36066 bp, 38 predicted proteins | sample EndMethybrTD3031_FD_72351 | JGI IMG/M metagenome (GOLD analysis project Ga0075366, IMG submission 72351) | Populus endosphere microbial communities from Tennessee, USA - Endosphere MetaG P. TD hybrid TD303-1 | ecosystem: Host-associated > Plants > Roots > Endosphere | place: USA: Tennessee...
GGGGTATCGTACGCTAACCAAATGGATGCCTGCATGTACATGGGGGCCGAAAAGCAAACAGATGGCAGCCTGAAGGGTTTTATGGACTTTACGCCCGAAGAGATTAAAAATAAATCCATCTTCAGTGTAAAGCAGGATATAGGCTTATTGAGCGATAATATTGTGCCTTTAGGCGGAGCCAAGATTAAAGAGATTTTTGAACGCAAGGGTTTAACTACAAATGATATCGATCATTTTTTACCACATATTTCCAGCGATTTTTTCAGGCCGAAGATTTATGATATGGTCGAGATATATGGCGGTGGTATCCCTTACGAAAAATGGTTTATGAACCTATATACGGTAGGTAATGTAGGTGCGGCATCTGTTTACCTGATGATTAATGAATTGTTTAATAGCGGCAAATTAAAGGTTGGTGAAAAGATTTTACTTTTGGTGCCCGAGAGCTCACGGTTCTCGTACATGTATGCCATGCTTACTGTTGTTTAGTCGTTTTAGCTACTGGTAATGAAAAAGGAGAACGTACCCCAGGATTTAAGCTCGCTTGGTAAAATTACCAAAGAGGTATGCTACGCTACAGATAGCGATGGGAAGTATGTAACCCAATTAAGCGATGGCTGGGATGTAAAAATAACCGCGCTTGATGTGGCCTGGCAGGAAATTGACGGCCGTATTGCCGGCGCCAAACAAAAAGTTTTGAATAACGAGGCCAGCCCGCTGTTGTTTTTTATGGAATTGCGGCTGATGGACTTAAGTATTTTGGCCGATTATACCGGTTTTTGGAAATGGCAGATAAAACGCCACCTAAAGCCCGATGTGTTTAATAAACTATCAGAAAAAGATTTAAAAAAATATGCCGAAGCCTTTAATGTAAAGGTTGATGAGCTAAAAAGTATGGATGTGCATGAAGATTGATTTTGAACACGGACAAGCTGCACATTGCGAATCGGGGGTTACCAGTAATTTATTAAAAAAAATCTCGAATGGCAAAATAACCGAGCCATTGGCTTTTGGCATTGGCGCGGGCCTGTTTTATGTATATGTGCCGCTGATAAAAATAAATAACGGGCCGGCTATCGCGTTCCGCTCCATGCCGGGCTTTATATTTAACCGTACCTGTAAATCATTGGGGATACCGGTGATACAGAAAAAATTTAGTTCCAAAGAAAAGGCCGAGGCTGCTTTGATGGAAAGCCTTGAAGCCGGGCAACCTGTAGGCGCGCAGGTAGGGGTTTATTATTTATCCTATTTTCCCAAGGAATACCGTTTCCATTTTAATGCCCATAACCTGATTGTTTTTGGCAAGGAGGGTGATAATTACCTGATTAGCGACCCCATTATGGAACACGCTACAACCTTAACCAGCTATGAGCTGGAGCGTGTTCGTTTTGCTAAAGGCGCATTAGCGCCCAAGGGACAGCTGTACTATCCAGGCAACCAAAAAGAAATTACTGACGATCAGATCAGGAGTGCTATTAAAAGCGGCATCAAAAAAAATGCTTTTAATATGATCTCTATCCCCGGACCTTTCGCAGGCGTAAACGGGATAAGGTATACAGGAAACAAAATAAAACGCTGGCGCGATAAGCTGGGCCTTAAAACCGCGGGCTTGTACCTGGCGCAATTAGTGCGGATGCAGGAAGAGATTGGTACAGGTGGCGGTGGTTTCAGATACATTTATGCCGCGTTTTTACAACAGGCTAATGATTACCTGCCCAACCCTACTTTGCTACAGGCATCAGAAATGTTCACGCAGGCAGGCGATATGTGGCGAACAGCCGCTGTACAGGCTGCGGGTATTTACAAAGGCCGCATAGGCAGCCAGGAAGATTTTGATGTGATGGGCAACTATTTGTTAGAAATTGCCGAAATAGAAAAGAAAGCTTTTACACTGCTGAAAAACATCAAATGGTAACCATGACGCCCCTTGCCGTAAATATAGAAAACCTTGGTTTTCATTATCCGGGTAATTCGGGGGTGACTTATAATGGGCTGAATTTGAAGATTGCCGAAGGCGAACGCTTCGGTTTGTTTGGCCCCAATGGCGCAGGTAAAACCACGCTCATGAACCTGATGACAGGTTTATTGATTGCAGATAAAGGCACTGTTGAATTGCTGGGCCATAAAGTTGGCGCCAAAAGCAAGGCTGTAAATAAACTGTTTGGTTTTGTACCACAGGATTTTTCCTTTTACCAGGAACTAAGCCCGATAGAAAACCTGGAGTTTTTTGGGGCATGGTACGGCTTAACCCGCAAGCAGATAGCCCATCGTTCGGCAGAATTGCTGGAGATATTGGGCCTTACAGATGTAAGCCATAAGGCGGTCGAAAATTTTTCGGGCGGGATGAAACGCAGGGTTAATTTGGCCATAGGCGTTATTCACAACCCGAGGATTTTGTTTTTGGATGAACCTACGGTAGGCGTAGATGTGCAAACCCGCCACGCCATCATCGATTATTTAAAACAGCTGAATAAACAAGGCACCACATTGATATATACCTCGCACCAGTTGGCCGAGGCCGAGGGCTTGTGTGAACAGATAGCCCTGGTTGATAAGGGCGAGATTGTGCGGGAAGGAAAACTGGATAGTTTGCTGGAAGAGTACGGCCACCAGGACCTGGAGGAGCTGTTTTTAAACTTAACAGGAAAGGATTACCGAAACTAATGTTTAAGCTCTGGGCCTCGATAGTAAAAGATGTAAGGATTTTGCTGCGCGATAAGGTGGGTATTTCGCTCATGTTTATCATGCCGGTTATTTTGGTTATCGTGGTTACGTTGATCCAGAACAGCACTTTTCAGCTGATGAACAAGAACAAGCTCACGGTAGTGGTTTGTAATAAAGATGCGGGCAAGCTAAGCAAACAGCTGATAACCACCATCAACAAAATTGGCATGTTTAAAGTGGTGCAGGTCGCATCAACCTTAAATGCACAACAAATAGGCGATGGCATGCGTAATGCCGATGCCATGCTGGCCATAACCATTCCCCCCGATTTTTCTTCAAAAATTGAAGCCAAGGCCAAATCCTCATCCAACAAGGCATTAAAAAGCTTTGGCCTGCAGGCCGATTCGGCTAAAGAAGAAAAACCGACCGGTGCTACACCATTACTATTATATTACAACCCATCCATTCCCGAATCTATCCGGTTTTCAGTAAATGGCGCTTTAACCAGTGCATTGCAGATTGTAGAAAGCCGGGAAACCCTGCGCACACTGTATTTTGCTATAAACGAAAAAGAGATGCCCGAGAAACTGGAGCAGGAGATGCTGAATGGCAAGGCAGAAATAAAACAAGTGCCGGTATCAAAGGGCGGCAGCATAACCGCGCCAAATGCCACCCAGCACAATGTGCCCGCCTGGACTATATTCGCCATGTTTTTTATCATCATGTCATTAAGCGGCAGCGTGGTGAGAGAAAAGGTGAGCGGCAGCTTTATACGGTTAAAAACATTGCCCACTAATTTTGCTGTAGGCTTGTTATCCAAGCAGATCACCTATCTGTGTGTAACACTGTTCCAGGCAATGGTAATTTTTTCGCTGGGATTATGGTTTTTTCCGTATATTAATTTGCCCGCTTTAAACTTACCGGCAGATATATTTGGTTTGATATTAGTAACGGTAGCAGTTGGCTATTGCGCCGTAAGTTATGCCATTTGTGTGGGCGTATTTGCCCATACACAGGAGCAGGCTAATGGTTTCGGAGCAGTATCCATAGTGATACTATCGGCCATTGGCGGCCTGATGGTGCCGGCATTTGCTATGCCGGGGGCACTAAAAACAATAAGTTCATTATCGCCCTTGCATTGGTGCATTCAAGCCTATTATGGCTTATTTTTGGAAGGCGCGGGATTAAAGGATGTTGTTATCAGCATTATTCCGTTGGTTGGAATTACATTTGTATTCCAGGCGCTAACGTTTATTGGTTTAAAAAGAAAGAATTTAATATAGATACAAGATGGAAACTACAGAACTAAAGGAGAAGTTAAAAGTTCAGATCATTCAGTTCCTGAATTTAACTGATCTTACCCCGGCAGACATTAAAGATGATGAGCCATTGTTTGGCGATGGCCTGGGGCTTGATTCCATCGATTCACTGGAGCTTATTGTATTGTTGAAACGCGAGTATGGTATCAATATACAAGACCCTAAAGAGGGCCGGAAAGTATTGGTTGACGTAAATACAATGGCAACTTATATTGAACAAAACAGGGAAAAATAAAACACCGACAACATTGGATAGGATTGTAGTAACCGGGATGGGAGTGATCAGTGCTATAGGGCATTCGGTTGATGAAAATCATGCTGCATTGGTAAACGGAAAGACCGGCATTATAAAAGGGGGCGGCAATTTCCCTTCAAGATATTCCGGCATCCTGCCTTTTGGCGAGGTGTTGATAGGTACCGAAGAATTAAAAACAAAACTTGGCGTAACAGAGCCGGGCGTTACCCGCACTACCCTGCTCGCCTTACACGCTTTTAACGAAGCTATCGCCGATGCCAAATTAACCCAAAACCAATTAACGGCCGCCGATACCGCTCTTGTTGGCGCTACAACCGTAGGCGGCATGTGCCTTACCGACGAGTTGTACGCTAATACGCATGGCGATGCCGAAAATATTGAATACGTAAAATCATTTGATTATGCATCGGTAAACCTATATATACAAACACGTTATGGGATAACAGGGGTAATTAATACCATGAATACCGCTTGTTCATCATCTGCAAATGCCATTATGTACGGATGCCGGTTGATTAAAAGCGGGCTGGCCAATCGTGTAATTGTTGGCGGGGCCGATAGCCTGGCAAAGTTCACGGTTAACGGGTTTAATGCCCTGCGCATCCTGTCTGATGAGGCTTGTACCCCCTTCGACCAAAATCGCAAGGGCCTTAATTTAGGCGAAGGCGCAGCTTTTTTAGTGTTGGAAAAAGAGGCCGACGTTGCAGACAAAAAGATTTATGCCGAAGTGAGCGGTTATGGAAATGCCAATGATGCCTATCATCCATCTTCCTTATCCCCGGAGGGGGATGGCCCATACCTGGCCATGAAGAATGCTTTGGATAGCGCGGGGTTAAAACCAGTTGATATCGACTTTATAAATGCACACGGTACAGGGACAGAGAATAACGACGAGGTAGAAAGCCGCGCTATGCTGCGCCTGTTTAACGCCCTGCCCGATTTTGCATCCACCAAGGGCTTTACAGGGCATGTGCTAGGGGCCGCCAGCGCCATTGAGGCCGTTTATAGCGTCCTGAATATCGACAGGCAGGAACTGTACCCTAATTTGAATTTTAAAGAGCCTATAAGCGGCATTGGCCTTCAGCCGGTACAGGCCCACAGTGTCGCTGCCATAAAACACGTCATGAGCAACTCGTTTGGCTTTGGTGGAAATTGCACATCATTAATATTTTCAAAAGTGCAATGATGAGTTTTTACATCCATAAAACCACTTGTATTTCGCCACAGCAAACTTTTGGCGATAATATTGATATAGCAACCCTGCATCCGTCGGTTGATAATAAACTGTATGCCATTGAACCTGCTTACCCGCAATTTAAGGGCAATGCCTTGCGGCGCATGAGCAAAAGCACCCGGATAGGTGCCGGTGCGGCCTTACCTTTACTTGCCGGTGCCCCGCAGCCCGATGGTATTATTATTGGCACCCAGGTAAGCGGAATGGAAGAGAACGGCAAATTCCTGAACCAGATTATTGAATATAACGAGGATATGCTTACCCCGGGCAGTTTTGTGCAGGGTACCCCCAATACCATATCGTCGCAAATTGCCCTCATCAGCAATAATAAAAACTATAACCTTACCCACGTTCACCGTGGGCTGGCTTTTGAAAACGCGGTTATCGATGTAGCCATGCTGCTTAATGAAAACCCACGGAGCAACTATTTATTGGGCGGTGTTGATGAAATTTCATTTAACAACTATACTCTTGATACCCTTGCGGGCTGGTTTAAGAAAGAAGATTGCCTGAACAGCGATATGTACAGTTCTACAACCGATGGTAGCCTATCCGGCGAAGGAGCAGCCATGTTTATAGTGGGTAATGATAAACAAAACGCTATGGCGCAATTGAAAGCCATAACTACCATACATAGCGCCGATGTTGAGGTGATTAAAACCCGCATTAAAAAATTTCTTGAAGAAAACCTTGCCGATGGCGAAAAAGCAGACTTGCTGTTAACCGGCGAAAACGGCGATAAACGTTCGCTCCCTTTTTATACTTCCTTCGACAGCTTGTTCGATAATTATACATCCATAGCTCGTTTTAAACATATGTGCGGCGAGTATCCAACGGCATCGTCATTCGCGCTCTGGCTGGCTTGTAATGTGGTTAGCGGAGCTGTAAACGTGCCGCAGCATATGATCAAAAGAAAAGGTGAAGCAACCGGGTTTAAAAATATACTCATATACAACACTCATAAAGTTGGGCAACATAGTTGTATGCTGGTGAGTTTGCCCGTATAATTCCGTTCTTCACCTCCCGCGAGGTTAGCGTAGCGTAACTCGTGGGTTAAACTGGTTTAAGCCTCCGGCTTAGTTCAGCTGAAAGCTGAAACCGCAGTAGTCACGGGTTAAAACCCCTCGGCAGAAAGAACTTAAAGATGCTATCGCCTCTTGCAACGCGCCATTATCTCATGCGTCTTATCTTCCGGATGATTTAACGTTATATCAGCCATTATCGCAGAAATATGCCGTCTTCATTAAAATATTTGACCCTCATTTTCTTCTTTCCGGCCAATTGGACGCACGCGCAAACTTCTTTATTAGATTCGATGACACGCGCCATCGAAAAGCAGGAATATGCGGGCATTCATAGTGTGTTGATATCTAAAGGTGGAAAACTGGTTTATGAGCATTATTTTAACGGTTATGCTGCTGATTCGCTGCACGATTCGCGGTCGGCTTTTAAATCGGTTACCAGCTTGCTTGTGGGCATCGCTATTGATAAAGGGTTCATAAAAAACGTAGCTCAAAAGGTTTATAGCTTTTTCCCGGAGTACAAATCATTCGCAAACCCCGATCCGCGTAAAAAGGAAATCACTATTAAAAATTTGCTCGAAATGCGGTCGGGTTTTGATTGCGATGAGTGGGTTGATGATGGTAAGGACTGCGAAACCGCAATGGTTGAAACCAGGGATTGGGTTAAGTTTTCGCTCGATTTGCCGATGAAAAACGATCCGGGTACGGTTTGGCATTATACCTCCTGTAACCCTATGATTTTGAGTGGCATTATTAGCAGTGCCGCCCACATGCCCATAATGGCATTCGCCAAAAGATATTTGTTTGGTCCGCTGGGAATAACAAATTACCGCTGGACAGTCGATCCCGCCGGGCACGGCGCCACGGCTGGTTCGTTTTTTGTGTTGCCCGGCGACATGGTTAAAATTGGTGAGCTGGTAAAAAACAATGGCGTTTGGCAAGGTAAAAGAATAGTATCCCAAAAATGGCTTAAGCAGTCGACTACAGCGACAATCCCCATTCCCGGCTTTTCATTTGTTAGGCTGAGCAGGAGTAAAACAGCTATTCCGCAACCGGCTTACTATGGCTATTACTGGTATAACGAGCAAGTAAAAATAGCCGGTTACGCTGAAGATGTCGTTTTTGCATCGGGCAATGGCGGGCAATATATCATGATCATCAAAAACCTGGATATGGTGGTGGTTTTTACCCAGGGCAACTACAACAACTGGAAAGCCAAACGGGCGTTTGACCTGCTGGCGACGTATATTATTCCGGGGTGTAGGTGAGTGGCTCTACGATGACTTTTTAGTTAACTCCCAACGGGCTACTGTGTGTACATATGTTTTGGGGAAAATCCCAGAGGGGTTTAATATCGAACACTGAATGTCCAATATCGAATAATGAAGTAAAAGGTTCGACATGCAAAATTCGTTATTCGATATTACTCAATAACGTTGCCCCGCATATCCCGGCACCCCCAGCATCTTATCTACCCTCACTACCCGGTAGCCCTTGGCTTTAACTTCGGCCAAAAATCCGGGCAGCATGGCCACGGAGACCGGGCACCTGTCGTGAAATAAAAAGATAGCGCCTGGTTTAATTTTAGGGCTTACCTTTTGTAAAAGGACATCGGCATTTGTGGCCATGGTATCGTATGAACGTACATTCCAGCCGATGGGCAAATAGCCGCCTTTAACAATGGCGTTTTTAAGGTTGGGGTTCATCACCCCGTAAGGCGGGCGAAAGAGCTTTGTTTTTTTGCCGGTGATGTTAAACAGTTCCTCGTCAAACAGCTGCATTTCGGCCAGCATTTTTTTTGACGAAAAAAGATCGAACAAAGTGGAATGCGTATAGCTATGATTGCCAATAAGATGGCCTTCGGCATCCAGTTGCCTGATGATAGCTTCATTGCCTGCAATACGTTCACCAATGCAAAAAAAGGTGGCCTCTGCGTTGGCATCTTTCAAAATTTGTAAAACCTGCGGGGTTCCGTCGGGCACTGGGCCGTCGTCAAAAGTAATGGCTATCACTTTATCGGTTGTTTTGGCAAAGCAGTACATCGGCATAAAAAAGCCGGAACTTACAAAGTAGCAGCCGTAAGCTACAATAAGCGAATACACAAATAGGATTGCTGCATATGCCAGCCAGCTTACCCCCAATACCTTATCGGCCCAGATGGTGAAACCCAACAGTACGATGAACGCGATATTGGTGTTTCTGAATGTCAGCACGCCGAAAGCAACATTAAGGAATGAAAGGTGTTTTGGTAATGGTTATAAACCAATATTTTTTTAATGGGCGTAATAGGCGCCCCGCCCGGAATAATGCTTGTTTTAACAATTTGGGCAGCATACCATAAAGCAAAAGCAGATGATGTGGGGTACTCGCCGCACAGGTGTTTATACCGGATAACATTGCAGTAGTTAAATAATGAGCCCTCCAGGTAATGGTACACCGCATCGTTTTGGGCATCGCCGTTATGGCCAGCTATCACCAGGCTGATATCGTACATACTGAGGCCCTGTGCCCGCAAAAAGGATTCTACCTGGTTTTCAACCTCGGCAAAAGTGGCCGGTTTGTAAAATGTATTTACGGCATCCAGTTTGGCCACGTCATTTCCGGATGCTTCAGCGGTCAGCAAAAAAAATGCAGAGCCTTCGCCGGCGATAGTGCCTTTTGAATGGGTATCGTATAAATCGATGTTGGAGACCGGGCCTTGCTTGTACAAGCCAAACCGGCCCAATATGCTGTGGCTGATATCGGTTATCTCGTCGATGCCGCCTACCAGTACGTTTTTGGCTTCGCCCTCCTGCAGCAGCATCTGCGCATCAAGCAATGAACACTCAAACGACGAGCCGCCACTTACAAACGTGTTGTTATAATTATTGCAGTGCAGCAGCAATGCCACCTGCGCGCCAATAGTATTATGGGTTGATTGGATGAACGATGTTGGGGTAAGCAATTCTTCGCCGCGCTCTACCATTTTACTTAAAAAAACGCCGGTATCGTCAAGACAGCCATAGGCGGTGCCGGTAATAATAGCGTCGGGGTTGGTTACGCCGGCATCCTGTAAACAGGCCATGGCCGATGCCACCCCCATTTTAATAACCCTGCTCATACGCCGGATGAGCTTTGGATCGATGATGTCTTTGTAATCGGGTGTTAGGCAGCTGAGGCGGTTACCTTCATGAACCACTACCTCATCCAGGAACGGAACGTTTCCGAATGTTTTTTGGGGCGATATGTTTCCTTTTGAACGTATATACATATCAGGCCTGCAATTTTGAAAATATTAATGACGAGCAATTGCCACCAAAGCCAAAGGAGTTGGAGAGCACGTGGTTTAAATCTGCCTGTTGTGTAAAACTTGTTTCGGGCGCGAAAGGGTGTTCCGCAATCTGGGTTTCAAACCGCAAGTTGGGATAGATAAAACCTTGTTGTGCCGATAATGCCGAAAACACAGCTTCGATACCCGCGCTTGCACCCAGGGTATGCCCGGTAAATGATTTGGTCGAGCTCATTTTAGGGAAGTGCGGATTGAATAACCGCTTTATGGCAGTCCCTTCGGAGTTGTCGTTATTTTGGGTGCCGGTGCCGTGCAGGTTTATATAGCCAATATCCTGGGGTTTTAACCCTGCCATTTTTAAAGCGCCCTCCATCGCCATAAAAGAGCCTGTGCCATCGGGCGATGATGCGGTTTGATGGTAGGCGTCATTAGCGTTGCAATAACCGCTTAGCATACAGTAAAGCTGCTTTGGCAGCGTTGCGGCAATCCGTTCAGATACCAGGGTAATATACCCGGCGCCCTCGCCAAGGTTTAAGCCCCGACGGTTGGCATCAAAAGGCTGGCAATATTGGTTATCCAATATCATAAGGGTGTTAAAGCCGTTCAGCGTAAAGCGAGTGAGCGCATCTGTTCCGCCGGCAATAACTACGTCAAGGATGTTATTTTTGATGAGCCGCGCCCCATACATAATGGCATTGGCCGATGAGGAACATGCCGTACTGATGGTGCTTACATAATTTTTTATTCCCAGTTCGTCGGCTACCAGCTGGGTAACCTTACCGCATTCGTGATTAACTACATTGCGCAATTTACCTTTTGCGGGGTTGGCCATAAATTGTACAAAAAATTCTTCTGTTTTATCCATGCCGCCAACGGTATTGGCCGATATAAAGCCCGTGCGTAATGATCCGAAATTTTCGATGCCTGCATCATTTTTTGCTTCCCTTGCAGCGATGAGGCTTAGCATGGCTGTGCGGCTTATACCGGGTCCAAAGCCTGATAATTGGGCCAGTTCATCATTGCTCAATTTAACTTCGGCAACCGGGAATGTGTCTTGATGAATGGTTTGCAGGTATTTAATTTTATCAATACCCGCGCGGCTGTTTTCAAGCGCGTTAAGGCATTCGGCGGTATTGCTGCCAATGCCCGAAATTACACCTACGCCTGCTACAAAAACAGTTTTGCTCATTACTATATTATTTGCCGGCTATTTGGCCGACAGGTAAATATCATTTAAATTTTGTACCGTAAATGGTACCGATGTTTGGCCGGCCGCGCCCTCTACCAAATATAAAACCACTTGGTAATCTTCCTTCAGCACATCAACCCAGCCACAAATACAGGCTTGCAATATATTGTTATTTAATAAATATGCCACGTACTGATGCATAAACGTGGCATCAAACTGTTCAAAAACAAAAAAAGCGTTCTCCCCTTTAAACTTGTTTTTAATGCTGATCTCGCCGATAACAATATTGGGCAAGGTATACACAAACAATGCCGGACTGGCAATAGTTTTGGCCTGGTCGTAATATTTAATATCGGCATCCAGGCTGGAGTTGGAGTTTGTTAAAACGATACCAACTTCCTGCTCTTTATATTTTTCGCTGATGCCGCTATCCTTCAACAATACTTCCGATGCCAGCAAACCCAATTTGGACAGGTTGTCCATTTTATAAAACTTGGGATATTTAACCTCTAAAAACTGGTAGGCAGAAAGTACAAAGGCGCCAACATCTGCACCCTTGTTTTCAAACACAGTTTTACCATTGCCGTAAACAACATTATTGCTGATGATGCAGTGCGATGTAATATGTAGTGTATCTGTCAATCCTTTTCTTTTTAATGCTTTTAGCTTTCTGTCTTAGGCTTTCAGCTCTTCCTCAGTACAATTGCCGCGTTGCAACCCCCAAAACCAGATGCTGTTTTAAGGCATGCGGTCAAAGGGAAGGTTTGTAACTCTTTAGCTACATTCAATGACTGGGTAACCCCCAGCTCATTAAATCCCCTGGTGGGGATAATGGTGTTGTGCTTTAAGGAATGGGCTGCTATTACCGCCTCGATAAGCCCCGAAGCGCCAAGGGTATGCCCGTAATATCCTTTTAAGCTGTTCACTGGAATATCCTGCATGCCGGCCAGGTTTATGGCCTTGGCCTCCATCTCATCATTATAAACGGTGGCGGTGCCATGGGCCGATATAAAATCGATAGCCGCGGGCTCAACCCCTGCATTTTTTAAGGCAGCGTCGATTGCAAAAAAAAGTTCTTCGCCGGTTTTTGATGGGCCCGAAATGTGGTTGGCATCATTACTAACCGAGCCGCCCGCCAGTTGAATATTATCGTCTTTTTGTTGCTTTGATGACAGGATAACCGTAGCCGCGCCTTCGCCTAAATTGATACCGTCCCGGTTTAAATCGAAGGGTTTGCAAGGCCGGCCGCTGATGGCCTGGAATGACTGGAAGCCCGATAAAACAAACCGGGTGATCACATCGCCGCCAACCACAACCGCGTTATCATATTGCCCCGACTGTACCAGGCGCATCCCGGTAATCATGGCCATTAAACCCGAAATACAGGCATGCGATATAACCAATGGCTGGTTTACAAACCCAAACCTTTGGGCAACTAACTTGGCCGATGTTGGCAGCGCTATACGATGGTTTAATTCCAGGTCGTCAGCATCTGTTTCCAGCATGCTGATATTGCCTTTGGTGGTCGAGATAATCAGGACTGTTTTTGGATCCGTGCTATCTAACCCGCTATTTTTTAAAGCATCCGTAACCGATGCTATCAGCAGTTGCTCAAATTTGGTGTATTCGTCGGATTGGTTGTTAAGCAGCGGATGGTCATCACTAAACAATGAAGCATAAAACGGCCCGGCCGATCTGTCGCCACCCTGGTGCTCTTTAACGCCCGAAATGTTTTGGGTAAGCTTATCGAAATTTTCGGCAGTGGTGCTGCCTATCGGCGAGAGGATATTATCGGCTACAATAAAAACGGGTTTCATCACTTACAAACGCTTCCTCTCATTACTTGTTTTATTGCCAAAAGTTATAATAGTTGTACCATTGCTCCGGATACTTTTTCACATATTTTTCCATCTCGCCCACAAAATCGCTGGTCATCTGCTCCATCCCGGCATCTTTGCCCAAATGTAAATATTCCTTGATTGTGCTGGCGTAAAAATGATAGTGAAACTTGGTTTCCTTCATAGCAAACACATAAGCTACCGGTACCCTGAATTTTTGAGCCAGAATAAACGGCCCTAACGGGAATTTGGCATCCTCGCCCAGGAAACTTTTGGTGATGGTTTTGTTGCCCTCCAGGTACCTGTCGGCATGCATGCATACCAGCTCGTTGTTTTGGAAAGCCTCGTTGATTTTAAAAATATGCGAGATATCGTCCTTAATCACGATGATATTAACGCTCAGCTTGCCGGTTACCCGTTCCATAAAGGCTTTTATCTGCTGGTCTTCGCCATCGTACATCACAATGTTAATGCGGGTGTTGATGTGTTTCAGCAAATTGCCGGCTATTTCCCAGCTGCCAATGTGCGCGCTTAAAAGCAGGCCGCCCTTGCCCATGGCCGCAATTTGGTTCAGGTTACTACGGCCATCAAATTCAAAGGTGAACTTATTGCGGATGCCCGACATAACCACTACCTTATCGATAATGCTTTGGCCAAAAATGAAGTAGTTTTGGTAAACTTTCCAAAGCGATTTTAGCCGCCCGTAACCCAGGCGCTTATGAAAGTAATAGAATATGCTTTTTGACGATTGGTACGAAAAAACTACATAGTAAAACGATACAAACCGCAACAAAAAATAAGCGGGACTAACCCCGCCATATTTTAAAATAGCCAGAAATATCGAATACCCCCAGGGTTTACCTTTTGATTTTCCTTTCCAGGACGACATTAAACAAGCTCTTTAGGCTGTACTTTGGTTGCCACGTAATCGTAAAAATCCTGGAAGGTAACAATGCCGGTAAAATCTTCGGGCTGTACCTTAAACGCGAAATTAGTTTCAATAACAACGACCAGATCAATATAGTCAAGGCTATCTAAACCAAGTGTATCTTTTAAAACAGCATCGGGTGTAATGGTATCAACATCTACCTCAAATTCTTCAGACAGGAAAGAATTTATTTTCGCAACGATCTCTTCAGTTTGCATAATGGTTTAAATTAATTAGCTAACATTTCAGGATGGATCAGGGGCCATCTAAATGTTGTGTAATAGGTTGTAAAAATTTTTAAATATGTTATTTATTTAGTGTATACAGATATACCGGTTAAAGGGTACGATTAAAAAAATAATTGTTGTGTTTTATAAAGAACGATTTAGGTTGTGCATTCGCTGTTATTATTGGCTTAACCGATGGCCTTAACTTATCCCCACATCTTACGCACCACCCATCCGGCAAAATTCGTATATTTAAGAAAAAATTATAACATGTAATTAATAAAATTAATTAGCGGGTATTCGCAAAAATACAAAATAATAAAAACATTTTACAGTCTTTTGTGTATCAGCGCATGTAAAAATTTTTCAGGCAATAACTTAGCTTTTACCGGTTTAAGCGGCGCTCAAAAATATCGGGCAAATCACAAACCAAATATTATTTTTGTACATGACGGCAAAAGATGCAAAAAGGTCACGCCTTTTTAAAACAAACTAAACTTATGAAAACGGATTGATGGTTGCCGGTGTTGGAATAGACATGATAGAAATTGACCGCGTAGCCGTCAAGATAGAAAAGGGAGGTGGTTTTCGCGAGCTGGTATTTTCGGAAAAGGAAATAGCATATTGCGAACCTAAAGCCGACAAATACCAACACTACGCCGCTCGTTTTGCAGCCAAGGAGGCCTTTTTTAAAGCATTGGGCACCGGCTGGTTAAACGGTACCGCTTTTAACGAGGTAGAGATTAGCAACAATGCCGATGGAAAACCCGTACTTACACTCATCGGCAAAACGGGAGAGTTATTAAAAGAGCAAGGCCTAATGAAAATTTCCGTATCATTAACCCACCTTAAAACCATCGCGTCGGCCATTGTAATTATCGAAAAGTGACAGATCAACCTACATTTATATCGCAGGAACAAATAGTGATCATGCAGGAACAAAAGCTGCAGGAACTATTGGCTTATCTTAACGCTCATTCGCCTTTTTATAAGGAGCTGTTTGATGCAAACAATATCAACATTGATACCATTAAAACGCTGGATGACCTTAAGCTCATCTCCACAACGGTAAAAGAAGACCTGCAAAAACGCAATGACGATTTTTTGTGCGTAAGCCGCGACCAGATCATCGAGTACAGCTCAACATCGGGCACACTCGGCAGCCCGGTTACTGTAGCCCTTACCGAAAATGACCTTTTAAGGCTCACCTATAACGAATATAGCTCCTTTACCTGTGCCGATGGCAAGGCCGACGATGTGTATCAACTGATGCTCACGCTCGACAGGCAGTTTATGGCCGGGCTGGCTTATTATTCAGGCATCCGCAAAATAGGGGCCGGTATTATCCGCCTGGGCCCCGGGGTGCCATCCTTACAATGGGAAACCATTTTGCGGCTGAAGCCTACAGCTATTGTTGCCGTGCCATCGTTTATTTACAAGCTTATTCAATACGCGCAGGAGCATGGCATCGATATCAATTCAAGTTCGGTAAAAAAGGCGGTTTGTATTGGCGAGAACATCCGCAATACCGATTTTTCGCTAAATATCCTCGGTAAAAAAATTACTGATGCCTGGGATATCAAACTTTACTCTACTTATGCATCCACCGAAATGCAAACTGCGTTTACGGAATGCGGGTATGGTAAAGGCGGCCACCACCAACCGGAATTATTGATTGTGGAGCTGCTTGATGAAAACAATCAACAGGTAGCGCCCGGCGAACCGGGAGAGGTAACCATTACCACACTGGGCGTTGAAGGTATGCCTTTGCTGCGCTATAAAACCGGCGATATTTGCCTGTATGATAATGCGCCCTGCCAATGCGGGAGAACTACTTTGCGTTTATCGCCGGTTATAGGCCGTAAAAAGCAAATGATCAAATTCAAAGGTACCACGCTTTATCCACCATCGCTTTTTGATTTGCTGAATGGGATGGAAGAGATATTGGATTTTGTGGCCGAGGTTTACTCCAACGAAATTGGTATGGACGAAGTGCTGCTGCACATCCTCCCTATAAACTACACCGATGAGTGCGACCGGAAGATCCGCGCCAATTTGCAGGCAAGGTTAAGGGTAAGCCCACATGTTACCTATGTGCAGTACGATGAAATTCAGAAAATGCAGTACAAGGAATCAGGCCGCAAGCCATTTAAATTTATCGATCGCCGGAAATAAAAGCCTCTTCAGGCAGGTTATCCGGCAACTCCTCTTCTGACGGCGACTTACCGAAGATTTTATCCAGCAGGTTTAATATCGGTACCGTCATAAAAGTGGTTACCAGCGCCATGATCACCAATATGGCAAAAACCTCTTTGTTTAGTACGCCCAGGTCGTACCCGATATTCAGCACAATCAGCTCAACCAGGCCGCGGGTGTTCATCAGCGCGCCTATGGACAGGCTGTCTTTCCAGCTTTGGCCTACAAATTTAGCGGCCGATGCACTGCCTATAAATTTGCCGGTAACGGCTACTAATATGGTCAGGGCGCAAATGCCCCATAGGTAAGCGTCGTTGAGTAAGCCAATCTGCGTGCGTAAGCCGGTAAAAACAAAAAACAAAGGCAGCAATAAAAACAGCGCTACGTCCTTTATGCGTTCCACAAACACCCCGCGGAAGGTAATGTTATCAGGCATCACAATACCAGCCATAAACGCGCCAAACAGGGCGTGAATGCCAATGGCCTCGGTGGCATACGATGATATAATCAGCGTTAAAAAAAACAGGGCTACCGGCATGCCCACATAGCCCGGCCTGATGTTGCGGCTGTATATGAGTTTTAAAAGCGGTTTTACGCCCTTCAGCATAATTATTACATAAGTAATGGCCATTAATGCGGTGTAAACAAAACTCATTACCGAGCCGGCCTTAACCACAGCAATAACAACCGTGAGCAGGCACCAGGCGGTAATGTCATCAGCGGCGGCGCAGGTGATAACCAATGCGCCAAGGCGTGTTTTGTTGATGCCCCGTTCCTGGCAAATACGCGCCAAAACCGGGAACGCGGTAATGCTCATGGAAATACCCATAAACAAACCAAACGAAAAGAACGGGACGCCTGCCGGGGCTAATGACCGATAAATCAAATAAGCCAAACTTATGCCTAAGGCAAACGGAACAATAATGCTGGCATGGCTAATGACAATGGCATCCTTGCTTTTATTTTTGATGGCGCGCAAATCAAGCTCCATGCCTATTACAAACATGAATATAATTAAACCAATTTGGCTTAAAAACTGCAGCGATCCTAATGATTCTGCCGGGAAAACAGCATGCGAAAACGCCGGGAAAAACCGGCCTACCAAGGATGGGCCCAAGGCTATACCGGCAAAAATTTCGCCTATAACGCGTGGCTGGCCCATTTTTTTACACAGCCATCCCGCTATATTGCCGGCAATAATAATAACCGCTATCTGCGCCAGTAAAGTAGCCAGCGGACCGGTTAAGTTTTTAATTAAACCATCGGCAAACTGGTGTGCCGAACTTTTGCTGCTTGCCGCCAGTTTTATAATGTGGCGCCCTTTTTCAAGTTCGGCGCCGGCGGTTAATGCCAGGTAAATTAAAAAGGAAAACCCGCCGATGAGGAGGATATAAAAAAATATGTTCCTGAACTTTTTCATTTTTTAAACAGTCCTTTAAATTTAAAAAATGTGGAGGCCTCATGCTGAATCATGGCATCTACCTTTAACGTACCCTCATCGGTAGTTGTGTAAGTTATCTGCATATCGGCCACGTGGTTTACCTGCGGGTTTAATATCGCCAAAAATTTCATATCGCCGGCTTTAAGCAGTTTTGTTTTGGTGCCGACGATGTTTTCCAGCACTTCTTTCACCATTTGCATCATACAAACCCCCGGCACAACCGGCTGTCCGGGAAAATGACCTTCAAATATCTGGTGGCCCGCGTTAAGGGTAATAGTAGTTTTTGATGTATTACCATCTGTTTGCGGCGGAGTAAACTGAAAAAAAGATTCCTGGAGCATATGTTTTAGCTTAAAGCTTAAAGCCCAAGGCTCAAAGCTTTTATTATTATTCGATAATTCGTTCTAAAGCTTTGAGCTTTATGCCTTCTGCTTTCAGCTTATCTTTCTATTTTTTTTAAACCGATGGTAAATTTAAAATTTTTATGGTCGATACCTATCGTATCGGGTACGCCATTTTTGTAATTGGCCATGGTGGCAACGGCAACAGGTTTCCTTTTGGATGATTTTTCCATTCGCAAAAGGGTATCGCCGGTTAGGTTGGTAATATAGTAGTTGGCGCCTTTCTCCTGCGGAAGCTTGTAATACAAATGGGTGCTATCTTTAAGCAGGTGCCGCTCCCGGCTGCCCTCCTGGCGCATCAGGATCAAATCAAAGTCTTTCCGTAATGTTTTAATTACCGGGCCTTTATCCATTTGCGGAATGATGGAGTATACTTTGAAACTGCCATCCTTCAAAAATGCGAAATCGAAGAACTTTACGCCCATCTCGCTCGAGAATACGATACGGGTGCTGCTATCGGGCATTACCTTCATCAACAGCAGGCCGCTTAAATGATGACTGGTTACATTTATTTCGGCGTTATATAACACAACCGAAAACCGAGGCCGAAAGCGGTAGATATGATCAAAATTACCGGCAGCAGGTTCCAGGTTTTTATAAACCGAGGTGCAGCCCGCAAGCATAAGCAGGCAGCTACTTAGCAGCAAAAAGCGCGTCAGGCAGGTTTGCATTGATCTCTTTATTTATAAAGTGAATGGTGGTATTATCGCCCGATGGCTCCTGCATATCAATGTTGCTTACCGAGTTGTCTTTTTTATCAACCGAAATATTAATTGATTTAAAAAAGTCTTTTATCCCTTTTGATAACGGCGCCAGCTCTACCAGGTAGCTGCCCTTATTTTCAAACACTTTTACTTTAAAATCGGGGTTGCTGAGGATAGATCCCTGCACACAGTCGATAACGATCTTATTAATTTGCTGAAAGAGCTTGTTCGATTTGGTATTGATCTTATTTTCCTTCTGCTCATCCTTTACCAAAATGTTGTCTTTGTTGATGATCATCAGGTACCTGGATGGCTGGGTATATTCCATCCGCACCATGTTATCTTTTTTAAACCAAAACTTCCCTTTTGAGGTGATCTTCTCCGATAGCATGCTCAGGTTTTTCTCCTGTACAAAATCGCTTTTAATGCTGGTTGTTTTTTGAGCGGTAGCCGTAAACTGTTCTTTAAATTTAGAAAGATCGGCAAGCGGGGTGTAACCGGCATGCTGCGCTTTGGCAGCGAAAGCAACGGTAAGCAGGGCGATTGTAATTATTATTTTATGGAGTTTCACAGTTGGAATCAGATTTATTTAGATAGACATTGATTAGGTGAAAAGGTTTGATCAAAGGCATTCCTTTGTGTCATTGCGAGCGAAGCGTGGCAATCGCGAACTATGTATTGCTGATCTGAACAGTCCGCGATTGCCACGCTATCGCTCGCAATGACATGGTGGATTCCAGACTTACGAAGTTTTTAAAACTTCGTAAGTCTCCCATCAGATCCACTGTCATCCTGAGGTACGAAGGATCTATCAGCTCTGCATGACCAATAGAAAAGTTTGCGAATAGATGCTTCGTACCTCAGCATGACAGGATTATATAGCTGTCTTAATTCTTGACTCTAACCTCTTGACTCTATTCCTAAGCCGCCTGGTTAGCGGTAATATACTCGGCCATGGTGCGTACCGATTGAAATACCTTTGGCCCGTCCTCGGCTTTTGAAAGTTTAATTTTATAGATGGTTTGCATCAAAACTATCAGTTCCAAAACGTCTATCGAATCTAACCCTAATCCATCGGCAAACAACGATTGATCATCGCCTATGTCGGCTGGCTTAAGGTCTTGCAGGTTTAACTGGTCTATGATCTGTTCTTTCAGATCATTCATTAATTTGTCCATCTTATAATTATATAGGCGAGTTAATTTGATCGCCCAACTTAATAATTCGTGCTAATTTTTTTATAGCCGTATCATGATTTTTAACGTACGGATTGTTTTGGTCCCACACATACCCGGCCAAAACAGAACAGATCTGGTTTTTAATTTCGGGAACAAAAGTGCCCGAAAAAAAGATGGTATCCAAGGTCCCTTCATACCAGGCATTCACATAGGAGCGGAACACGTCTACCCCCTGCATTACCTTTTCGGTATATTCGGTTTCCCAATCAATATCTTCGCCGTTAAGCTTGCGGATAACCAATTTGGCTGCATTTTGACTGGATACCGTTGCCAGCGTAACGCCCGATGAGAAGATAGGATCTAAAAACTCAGTTACGTTACCTGTAAGCACAAAACCATCGCCATGAAAAGTATCGGTGGTGCTGCTCCAAGCCTGTAATATCCTTGGCTCAAACACAAATTCAACGTCTTTAAACCTTTCGCTCAGGTACGGCTCGCTTGCAATAAGGGTGCGTAGCTTGGCTTCATCGTCGGCACCTTCGTACCCGGCAAAAAAATCGGGATTGCCAACAAAACCTAATGAGGTAACGCCGCTTGAAAAAGGGATTATCCAAACCCAAACGCCGGGCTTATGCACTACAATGGTTATGCGGTTAGGCTCTTCGAACAAATCGCGCTTTACGTCCTTAGTATGGGCAAACAGCGCCTTACGCTGCGGCATGTTCGATGGTTTATCCAGGTTAAATAGTTTGGGGATAACACGGCCGTAACCGCTGCCATCTATAATAAAACGGGCTTCAATCTGGGTTTGGTTGCCTTCAATATCTTCAACGGTGGTAACCGAATCTGATCCGTTAAATTTAATATCGGTAACGGTAGTTTCATAGTGCACAGGGATGCCCATTGATTCGCAGGTATCGGCCAGTGTTTTATCAAATTCAGACCGGGGGACCTGCCAGGTCCAGTTCCAGCCGTCGGTAAACTGATCTGAAAAGAAGTAATCGCAGACAACGCCGTTTTTTACAAACTTGGCGCCATACTTTTGCTGAAAACCTTTTGCAGCCACAGCTTCAACAAAGCCGGCATCGGTTAATGCCTCCATGCAACGGGGCAAAAGGCTCTCGCCGATTACAAAACGAGGAAATTTTTGCTTTTCAACAATCTTAACCTTGAACCCTGCCTTATTCACAATAGAAGCAGCCACCGTGCCCGCCGGGCCAGCGCCAATCACCAACACATCAACTTTTTCTGTATCCATCAATTTAACTCTTTTGTTTCTTTATAAGTTCTGAGTGTTGAGTTTTGAATTCTGAGTCGGTTTGCCAATTTCATGACTTAGAACTCAAGACTCCGAACTCAAAACTCAATACTACCCCACCCCATATTTCTTTTTCCACTCTTCAAAAAACACCGGATTAGTTAATTGAAGCGCAAAATTGTCGCGTTGTAAAAATACCTGAACGGTTGAGCCTGTAACCACAACTTCGCCGGTTGCCGCGTTTAACAGGCGATAGTTAAAGTTTAACCGCGCTGCTTCGCTGGGTACGTACTCGGTTTCAATAACTACATTGTCGCCATACCGCAAAACCTGTTTGTACTTGCAATCAATACTTACAATAGGGGTTACATATTGGTTGTTGTAAACCGTAAGGTAGTCAATGTTGTATGCTTTTCCAAAAGCCTCCCTGCCATCTTCAAAATAGCGTACATAATGCCCGTGCCACACAATGCCCAACGAATCAACTTCGCTAAACTTCACACTTATTTCGGTGGCGTGTATCAGTGTTTTTTGCAAGTTCCTGTTTTTTTACCGGCTAAAATTCACCGGCAATATTTCTAAAAAGCCAATTAGTGCCTTGTTAAGTCAATGGTCTTAAGTTCTAAGTCGAAAGTTGAATTTTTTCTTTTTCGACTTAGAACTTTGGACTATATCGTTGACACTAATTTGTCTGGTCTATAATTTATTTCCAACTGTTATAGTCAGATTTTACATCTTTCATCACGTTTAAAAACGCTTTTGCCCAATAGTTTTTAAGGCCGAAACCGCCTGGTTTGCCTTCGTAATATTTGGTAAGCAACACCGTTTTGGTTTTCATATCAACAAAGGTTATCCAAACGCCGGCTTTATCAATGCCTTTGTTCATGCCGCTCACAAAAAATATATAGCCAATGCCTTCCTTGTTCTGGAAATCATACCCTTTTACAATAGATGCAATTTTTGCTTCATCCAATAATTTAAAATCACTTGGGTTATCAGTATAAAGCTTATCAAATTTAGCTTTGGCGTTTGATGTTTTGGCCACCTCAAGGGCATAATCGACAGAACTGTGATGAATAGACTCGGCTACATCATATTTCTGTTGCTCGGTAACAAACAGGCGGTTCCATCCTAAGGTATACTCGTCTCTGAATTGCTCTGGCGTAATGTGGTCTTTTTTTCCAATTCCCATTATTTTGGCTTCTGCCACGCCAATAAACCTGGTTTGTGTAAAATCGAGGCCCAGCCAGGTAATTTTAGCACTGCCCGAAAAAATATCGGCTTTGGTACTTTGGGCTACAGCGGGTAAGCTGCTTACAACTGTTAGTAAAAAGGCAATTAGCCAGGTGTTTTTTGTAGGTTTCATTTTGTAGATTAATTTATTTATTGTTGAATTATAAATACTTTCATCTGGCACCGGGCCAATGTTTCTTCTCCCCGTTTTACTTCTCCGGATATCAGGGTGACATCAAATATTTGATTATCAATGATAATTTCCGTTTCTAAGATATCATTTATTTTAGGCAAAGAAAACACTTCGAGGTTTTTAATAGCGCCAATATAGCCTATGGCGTCGGCCTTGTCACTGTTTTGGGCCAGGTACCCGGCACGGGCGGCGGCTGTTTGGGCTATGTTTTCTACCAGCCCTCCCGCGCTAAATTCGCCATCTTCAACCAGTAGGTTATCTGCTTTTATACAAAACTGCGTGCGGCTGCTTTTTTCATCCGTCCAGGTCAAATGATCTATCATCACAAAAGGGAATTTTTGCGGGATAAGATCTGGTGTATTGGCCGGAGGTGTAAACATATAATGCAGGACGTGAAAATGTATCGAAGTGTTACAGGTTGGTTTGGGTTAATGGCATTGATATAAAATAGCTGGTTTTTAAAGCTATACCAGTTCTTTGGCGTTCACCTTGGTATCTACATAGCCATAAAAATCCTGGAAGGTTACAATGCCGACAAAATCTTCGGGCTGTACTTTAAAGTTGAAGTTGCTTTCAATTACAACCACCAGGTCAATATAATCCAGGCTATCCAGTTCAAGGGTATCTTTTAAAATAGCTTCGGGTGTTATTTTGGCCACATCTATCTCAAATTCTTCGGCCAGGAACTCGTTGGTTTTTTGTATGATTTCTGAAAATTCCATAAGGGTGGGGTTAGGTAAGGGTAATCAATATTTTTTAATAATCAGGGACGAATTTGTTCCGCCAAAACCAAAAGAGTTGGATAAAAACACATCAAAATCTTTCTCGATGGTAGTAGTAGCGATATTTAACTTCTCCGAATCCTCGTCGGGTGTTTCAAAGTTGATGTTTGGTGCAATAAATGAATTTTGCATCATCAGCATGGAGTATACGATCTCGCTTGCACCGGCCATCCAGCACTCGTGGCCTGTCATGGATTTGGTTGAGCTAACCAGCGGCTTGCTCGATCCAAAAACCTCGTGAATAGCTTTGGCCTCGCTGGCATCGCCTGCAGGGGTTGATGTAGCATGTGCGTTTATATAATCAATATCGGCAGCAGTCAAGCCTGCATCCTTCAGGGCCATAGCCAATGAACGTACCGGGCCGCCAACCGTAGGGTTGGATATATGGCCGCCATTTGATGAGAAGCCATAACCAATAACCTCGCCCAAAATGGTTGCGCCGCGGCGTTGGGCCGATTCAAGGCTTTCTAAAATTACGGTAGCCGCGCCGCCACTTGGCACCAGGCCATCGCGGCTTTTATCAAACGGGCGGGATGCTTTTGTTGGTGTACTTTCTAATGTGGAGAATGCCGAAAGCGCATCGAAACTGCCCATCGAAAAATGGTTAAGCTCCTGGGCGCCGCCGCAGATAATGCCTTCCTGTAGGCCGCTTTTAATGAGGTGATAGCCTAAACCAATAGCGTGTGAGCCGCTGGCACATGCCGCGCTAACCGTAAGGTTAATGCCTTTTAATTTAAATATGGTGGCCAGGTTCATGCTCACGGTGGAGTTCATGGTTTGAAAAACCGCTCCCGAGCCAACCAGCATGGTGTCTTTTTTTACGCGGATAATATCGGTACAATCAATAACCGGCTTGGCCGAACTATCGTTACCGTAAAGGATGCCTATTTCGTTTTGATCAAGGTAATCCATGTCAATGCCGGCCTGGGCCAGCGCTTCTATGGTGGCCATATAAGCATATTCGCCCTGTTCGGGCAGCATGATACGTGAACGGCGGTCGAGTTTTTCTTTTAAGTTTGGTCTGTCAACAAAACCGGTTAAGCCAGAGCGGTAGCCAAATTCTTTGCGCATAGAATCGAGCAAAATGCCCGATTTGCCGTGGAAAAGCGAATCTCTTACCTCGTCCTGGGTTTTCCCAATGCACGAGTAAATCCCCATTCCTGTAATCACAACTCTATTCATAACGCAATACCGGCTTAGTCATTTAACAATTCCCTTAAAACTAAATAAAATTATTTAATCCCGAAATATTAATGTGTTTGTTTATGTGAACAAATGGTTAATTATGAATAAAGGCCGCCGTTAACAGAAATTACCTCGGCAGTGATATAGGATGCCTCGGGCGATGCCAAAAAGCCAACTACGCTGGCCACTTCTTCGGGGGTGCCAAAACGTTTAATAGGTATCATGGATTTTAGCTCTTTTTCGTCAAGGCCTTCGGTCATGTCGGTTTTTATAAAGCCGGGGGCAACGGCATTCACCGTAACGCCGCGGCGGGCAATTTCCTGCGCCAATGCCTTGGTTGCGCCAATTACACCGGCCTTGGCCGCCGAGTAATTAACCTGGCCGGGCAAGCCTTTTAAGCCCGATAAAGATACCACGTTAATAATGCGGCCATATTTTTTTACCAGCATGCCGTTTAAAACAGCCTGGGTTACATAAAAGAAGCCTCCTAAACTGGTATTTAATACGCTGTCCCATTGTTCGTCCTTCATCCACATCATCAAGGTATCATCTTTAATGCCGGCGTTGTTTACCAGCACTTCAATGTATTTCTCGGTATTGGCTTCAACCCAGCCGCCCAATACGGCTCGGATATCGTCTTTGCCGGCTACATCAAATTTCATGATTTCGCCATCGCCGCCATTTTCTTTAATCGCGGCTAAAGTATTGTTGGCTTCTGCTTCGTTGCTTTTGTAATTAATAAGCACGTAGTAGCCCATAGTGGCCAGTTTATAGCAAACGGCCCTGCCTATTCCTCTTGATCCGCCTGTTACCAATGCACATTTCATTATCCTGATGTGTTAAATTGTTACCTAAAAGAATATGTCTGCAATTATAAAATATGGGAGTTCCTCTTTTTAATGAGGTGTACGTGCTCGGCTTTTTCAAAGTATTGCTTCACGTTCACCATATCCTTATACTTTGGCTTATCCTCAATAAACTTAGGGAAAATAGCACGCAGATCGGTATAAACGGTATGGGTTGTTGGCGACAGTTTTTCGCTGCAATCCAGGTGATCGATAGCTTGTAAAATAGCCATCATTTGTATGGCCAGCACTTCAAAGGTATTATCGATAACGCGCTTGGTCATTAATGCCGCGTTGCAGCCCATGCTTACAATATCCTGGTTATCGTTATTGTTAGGAATACTATGCAGGTACATTGGGTACGATAAGGTCTGGTTTTCGGCAGTGGTTGATGTTGCCGTAAACTGCATGCCCTGCATTCCAAAGTTAAAGCCCAGCACACCCAGGTTTACAAAAGGCGGAAATTTATGGTTCAGCTTCTCGTTCAGCAGGTAGTTTAACTGCCTTTCGGATAGCATGCACAATTTGGTAATAGCTATTTTCAGCTTATCCATAGCCAGGGAAACATAATCGCCATGGAAGTTGCCGCCGTGGAAAATATTTTTGGCTTCGTGGTCAATAACCGGGTTGTCATTCACCGAGTTCAGTTCATCGGTAACTACGCGCTCCACCTCAAAAATGGTATCATAAACGGGGCCCAGAACCTGGGTTACGCAGCGCAGGGAATAATACTCCTGCACTTTATCTAAAAACACTTCCTGGTTAAGGTTGTCGGGATTATACAGGTGCTCAGACCGGTCGCGGATCATTTTGCTGCCGGTAAGCACATCGCGCATAATGGCGGCTACTTCGTTTTGGCCGCGGTGATGTTTTACCACGTTCAACTCGTAAGAGTAGTGATCGTCAAAAGCCTGCACCACTTCGTTTATCATGGATGATAATACTATCGACCATTCCAGCAGTTTTTTACTTTGGATGATGTTTACCATACCAATACCCGTCATGGCCGATGTTCCATTGATAATGGCCAATCCTTCGCGAATTTTGATTGATAATGGCTCGATGCCGAGCTCTTTAAACAATTCGGCAGTGTCATGCTGTTCGCCCTGGTAGCTTGATTCGCCTTCGCCTATTAATACTAATGCCAGGTGGGCCAGTTGCACCAAATCGCCGGATGCGCCTACGCCGCCGTGCTCAAATACATTTGGGGCAACATCTTTATTAATTAATTGGGTAAGCAGTTTGGGCAAATCGGTATGTACACCCGACCGCGCCTGCATAAAGCTGTTTAGGCGGGCAATCATCAGGGCCTTAACCAGCAGGGGCTGCATTAAATTGCCGCCACCCGAGGCGTGGCTGCGGATAAGGTTATACTGCAATTGCAGCAGGTTTTCTTCGCTCACCTTATATTGGGCCATGGGGCCAAAGCCGGTGTTGATGCCGTATATGAGCTTGTTTGACGAGAAACCTTGCAAAAACTGGTAATTAACCTCAACATTCTTAACAACCGATGCATCCAAGCCAACTTCCTCACCATCAAACAGGATCTTAGAAAAATCATCGGCAGTAAGGTACCGCCCCCCGATATGTATCATGAACTAAAATTATTTTATTATTGAAAAGAGAAATTCATTAAAAATTCACACAAAAAACGTCCGAAAATAGGATAAATATTTCAAATATGATACTATTTCAACGTCTTTATTCCTGCTTTAAAACAAGCGATAATACACTGATAAATTATCTGGCTGCCCCGTTTTAAACAAGAAATACATGTAGCCGTAAAAAAGGCTACCGATAGGTGTTACAGCGCTAAGGCTAAAACATTTCAAACATTTTAAGGTTTAAAAATCGGGCCCCGGGTTTAAGGGTCGGTGTAAAATGGTTGGAATTTAAACGTTTATTATCCTGATAGTGCAGCAAAGCAACAAAAATAGCCCCGTTTATTTATTAGTAAAGATTGTGTTATTGCCGGTATTGGTAGGTATACAAAGCTATGCTTACGGGCAGGAAATAGTACCTCATGATACCTTGAAAACAGATTCGGCAAAACACTATGCCGATTCGGTAAAATTTCAGAAAAAGGCCAACGATGTATCTAAGCAGTATGATTTTGGCAATCTTGTTAACGCTATCCTTCACCCTAACGGTAATACTGCCGTAAGTACGAAAAAGCCATCGGGCATTACCGTGGTGCCTAATATCGCTTCAAATCCCAGCATCGGTTTTCAGCTGGGAATTAAGGCGGTGGCGGGCAGAAAATTAGGGACAGATCCCAACACGTTACTATCGGTAGCGGCGACCTCTGTATCCTATACTACCAAGGGCATTTTATACTTTTATATTAACCACAACATTTATACGCCTGGTAATAAATGGAATTTTCAGGGTAATATAGTGGCGGCAAAAAGTGTTACGCCCGATTTTGGCCTGGGGATAGGCCTGCCAGATCCCAACGGAAGCGCCGAAGACCAGGCGTTGGTTAATGCCGGCCGCAAACCCAGGGCCTACCATTCTATCTATCTTAATTTCAGGGAAAAGGTGTATAAGGAGGTAGAGAAAAACCTGTTTATTGGTGCAGGGGTGTCGTTTGATATCCGTACAAAAATTGAAGACAAAGCTGATACTGCCGGCAAGCTAACCCCCTATAACATTTATAGCGACGAACATGGCTTTAAACGCGATAATTACCGGGCCGACGGCCTGCTTTTTAACGTACAATACACCACCCGCGATAACCAGAACCGCGCCTATAAAGGAATTTATGCGGATGCCGGCATAAGGATTAACCAAACCTGGATGGGCAGTACCAAAAGTGCCGTACAGTTTACCACCGATTTCAGGAAATATTTCAGTTTATCGTCAGAAAACCCTGAGCATGTCCTCGCTTTCTGGAACTGGGGATCGTACCTGGTTACAGGCGACATTCCATACCTGGAACTGCCGGGTACTGCTAAAGACGGCAGTTTTAGGAGTGGCAGGGGATACACTACCGGCTATTTTAAAGGCACTAATTTTAATTATAGCGAAGTGGAATATCGTTTCCCCATCCTCAAAAATAAATTTTTAAGCGGGGTAGCCTTTTTTAGCGAACAAACCGCCAATGACGAGGTTGGCACCAAGCTGTTTCAAAAGTTTCAGCCGGGTGGCGGCGCCGGCCTGCGGGTGCTGTTTAACAAAGTTACCCGCACCAACTTATGCCTTGACTATGCCTTTGGCAAGTTTGGCTCCAAAGGTTTCTTTTTAGGGTTGAACGAGGCTTTTTAATGGAGTTTGGCGTTCGATTAAGTGGAGGTGTTATGGCGGGCTAAGACGCCAATAAAAATGGTCTTTATTGCTTCGTATGTGTGTTACGTGTTGAAGTTTATATAAACATTCATTTGAACGCTGGCTAAGACTCACCCGGTCGAGGCTACGCCCGATCACCCTCTCTTTACCTTCGGTGGAAAGAGGGTTTGTGTGGTTAATTGTTTGATAATGAGTTGTTTTTAAATAAATTAAATTCCAAAACCCTCTTTGCGGCGCAGCCGGAGAGAGGGTGGTCGGCGTAGCCTCGACCGGGTGAGTCGTAGCCGCCATGCGAAATACGTTGTTATCCCCTCATTAGATGGATAAAAGCATTAATCAGCCAAATTTAGACAAACGCCAGGAAGCGAAAAGAAATCGCGTTCTACCGTCTCATGTGAAATCATTTTTTTGAATTAAAAACATTAACTATAGGTAGTGTACCACCCCGTGCCAGGGTGTTTCATTATCAGGTGGTACACACACTTTGTTGGTTATACACAGTAGCTAAAGCCCGGTTTATTACACTGTCTTCTTTACCAAAAAACGTTTCCTGAGCCATTCGCGAACGGGCTCGTCATACAATTTAAGGCAAGCGTAGGCAATAGCAATACTGCTAACCAACACCAATGTGCCAATACAAAGGCTGTAGCCCATCGGCACCTTGTTGTCAATAACCCAGGCGGTGTACCAATAAATTAACGGGTAGTGGGTGATATAGATGGGATAGGATATATCGCCAAAAAACTTACACACTTTGTTGGCTGTTTTGCCGGTTAACTCGCCGCCTGCCCCAATGGCCACAATCAGCGGGAACATGATAATAATAACAAAGGCTTCATACAAACCATTCATCCAAAGATGCTCGGGGCCGCCAATCCTGGGGATGGCCAGTACCATAAAAACAAGCAGGCTGCATACGGCAAAGGCGCCTTTAATATGTATCAGCTTCCCTAAACGCGAAAGCAGCACCCCTGCAAAAAACGGGTACAGCAACCGCGTAAAGCCTATGCTTAATTGCTGTTTATTAATACTCCAGCCGCCTATAACATCGCCTTGCGGGCCCAGCACCAGGTAGTATACCAGCAAGCCGGCAAATATGGCTACAAATACGGCAAGCACCGGTTTGGTAAACTTGCGCACAATAACCGCGTATAGTATGTTGGCTATATACTCAAAAAAAAGCGACCAGGCCGGGCCGTCGAGTGGGTGCATTTCCTGCCAGCCGCGTATATCCATTGATATAGGTATCGGGATTAGCGTAAAACCAATAACCATAACCAGCAACATTTTCCAAACCGGCGTGGCGCTTATCAGCGGGAATATCGTTGGCGAAGCCTGTAAATAAAAAAATATGGCACCAATAATGCTGCCCATAATAACCATTGGCTGTAAACGTACCAGCCTGCGTTTATAAAACTCCCATTGGCCCATTTTGCCCCAACGGTCGTCATAAGCATAGGCCACTACGAAACCCGAGAGCAGAAAAAAGAAATCGACAGCCAGGTAGCCGTGATTGATGATCTGGGCGAAGCGGCTGCCGCCGTTATTGGCCTCCAAAACGTGGAAGGCTACCACCAGCATGGCGGCTACGCCACGCAATCCGTCTAAAATTTTATAATGGCTTTTGGGTTCGAGGTATGCAGGAGTTTGGGTCATTGGTTTAAATTGGCTAACGGCTCTGTTGTGTGAGCTATAAAAATGCCTTATTTTATCGAAAAAACAAGAAACGAAAGAGAATAATTTGCTTTCAGGTCTTTCGCGCAAAGGCGCTAAGGAAAATAAGCCGATCGCTTTGTTTCATAAGTCGTTGCACGAAACAATGGGATAAGCTTTAAACGAGGGGTATTTGCAGGGCACAATCCGAAACTACGGTTCTTAATTTTAGACAACCATCAGCCAACATTTATCACTTTATTTGCATTTTACAAATGCCGGTTTAGTTGAGTGCAAAAAATGAACAATCTGAAAAAGGAATTATATGATTTATGTGTAGCCCATGTTCGCAGAAGCATGGATGCCGCCGAACTGGCTATCAGCGAAGCGCAAAAATCATCAAATGACGATACCAAAAGCAGCGCCGGCGATAAATACGAAACCGGGCGCGAAATGGCGCAGCAGGAAACCAACCGCAATTTGGCCCAACTCAATGAAGCAAATAAATTATTGGTCGCCTTAAACCGTATAGGCACCACAGGCACATCGGCAATTGCCGAAGCGGGCAGCGTGATTATCACCAATAATGGTAATTTTTACCTGGCCATAAGCGCCGGGGCATTATCGCTTCATGGCAAAAACTATTTCGCCGTGTCGCCGGGTTCGCCTGTAGGGATAAAACTGACCGGCACAAAAGCAGGCGATAGCTTTACATTGAATGGTAAAACGTATGCAATTGAATCGGTATACTGATAATAAAACGTTTGTAGGCGGGGCTTAATCGCGTTGACTGCGCGGTATCAATAGGAGCCGGGCATTGATGACATCCGTATTAAAGGAGATAACTAATAAGCAATGTTGAACCCGGAGCTTTGTAAGCTATCCCTGGTAAGGCACGATGGGTTGGCTATCTAATATCCCTGCCCCATGCTTTGAAGAAAATATATAAAACAAAATAATCTCCCGCTGCTTACTATATTAAATACGCATACAGGTTATTTCCAGGATATTGGAAATTATTTGGCTTGAATTTGCCACATCTGATCAGTGCGTTCCTTTTTTAATAATAAACGATATTACTTTTATAAACTATACCATATAAATAAGGATACTTTTGGTAACCGGCCAAAGCAAATTATATTTTAATAGTTAAATAGGCTTGTTTTTAACCCAAAATCAATAAAAATTAACTTTTTTTAAAAATAAAACCGTCCATTCACAAAATCATGCAGTAATCATCAAATATCTATTACTATATTTGATGTTAACAAAACTGGGCAAATAAAACAACCTTGCCTTTTATAAATTAAAGATTGATGAACATATTTGTAGGAAGCCTTCCTTTTCAATTAGAGGAAGCCGATTTAAAAGAGCTTTTTGAAGCGTACGGTGAAGTAAGCACTGTAAAAATTATTATTGACCGTGAATCTGGCAGAAGCAAAGGTTTCGGATTTGTTGAAATGCCTGATGATGAAGCTGCACAATTAGCTATCACTGGTTTAAACGGATCAGACGTGAGAGGAAGATCAATAGCTGTTAGCCAGGCCGAAGACAAAAAACCACGTGATAGCCGTGGCGGCGGTGGTTATGGTGGCAACCGTGGCGGCGGTGGCGGCTATGGCGGCGGCGGTAACCGTGGCGGTGGCGGCGGTGGTTATTCAAAAGATAGCCGTGGCGGCGGCGGTGGCAGCCGTTGGTAAATTATAAATAAACAAAGTGCCGGGTATTGGTACCTGGCACTTTGCTGTTAATAATACATCTACTTACTATTACTTTTTGGGATTGGTTTAGCGGGTTTTTACCTGCTGTGATAGTTCTATATCAAAAAACCAGGCTTATGTTATTTTTCCGGCTATGATGCCTGGGGTAGCTTTACCTCAAATGTGGCGCCCCGGCCCGGAGCCGAAAATATATTAAACGTTCCATTAAGGCTTTCAACCAGGTGCTTTACAAGCGCCAAGCCAAACCCATATCCATTTTCGCCGCCGGTACCATTTGTTGATGTGGCGTTTCCATTTAATATGGTGGCTATTCCATCGGCATCCAGCCCAACGCCGGTGTCGGTTACTTTTATCTGCAGTACGTTTTCGTTTCTTTTTTCAATCAAATCCAGGTCAACAGTAACAAAGCCATTATTCGGGGTAAATTTGATCGCGTTAGATATCAGGTTGCCGGTTATCTGCAGTAATTTATTTTTTGAAAAGGGTATAGTTTCTGATACCGACGATGTATTTACCGCAAACGTAATATGCTTGTTCATGGCCTGCGGCACATAAAGTTTTTCCAGCTTATCCTTAAATACCACCTGGTTAAACTCATTTCCCTTCAATTCAGGCGCCTTCTTATCTTTTTTATCCGCGCTCAAAATTTCATCTGCAAGCTCCAGTATCGACCGGCCGCTTTTATGGATCAGGTTCATAAACTCCAGTATCTCGTCCATCTGGTTTTCATCTCCCTGCTCGCGTATCAGTTGTGCCAGGCCAATAATGCCGCTCAAAGGGCCGCGAATATCGTGCGCTACTTTCTTCTGTGTTTGTTTAGCTTCGGTTAAATTATTGCGCAGGCCATCAATAACTTTCATGTATTTAAGCCTGTTCACAATTTCGCCTGCAATAATCTTTAGCAGCTCTACCTTTTCGGGGTTAAGTGTTTTTGATGAGTGCGCGTCAACTACGCATAATGCGCCTATGTTATGGTTATCTACACTAAGGGGGATGCCATAATAATAGCGCAGGTGCGGCCCGCCGGTAACGTAAGGCCTGTCTTTAAACCGCTCGTCAGCACTCAGATCGGCAATTTCCATGTTGTCATCACTCATCAATAAGTATTGACAAACGGATTCATCGCGCGGCATTTGCTGCAGGTCCATGTTATGGGTCGATATCGTCCATTGGGTATAGGAATCGATAAGGTTCACCAGCGACATTTCGGTGCCGGCAACTTTGGCTGCAAGCTTGGTGAGGTCTTTAAAACTATCGGCGTGCGCGCCATAGTCCAAATCAAATTCCGACAGGGTCATTATCCTGTCCATTTCATTTTCGGGTATTGGGGGATTAAACATATAATCAATTGGTTACAGCCCTTATACGGGAGTGTGATACCAATGGTTTTATAAGAATTTGTTCCAAGATTGTACAAATCGCTGGTATTGTAAAACATTGGTTGCTATTGCAGCATTTTACTAAAAATATGTAATTTAACATTTCCAAAAGCCGATTATTTATGGAAAGCAAAAAACCTTGTACCGGGCCCGACGATGGCCTGGATGTGAAGGATAGTTCACGAAGAAATTTCCTGAAGCAATCAACCCTGCTAACCGCTGTGGCCCTCACACCGGCAACAGCCATGAAGGCAGCCGCCGGCCATGTAGATGAGCAGATTGCCGCCGTTTTTGAAAAAATGCCGTTAAAAATGCAGGTTAACGGGAAACAGCAAAACCTATCCGTTGAGCCGCGATCAACTCTGCTGGATATTTTGCGCGAGCAACTCGACCTGACCGGCACCAAAAAAGGCTGCGATCATGGCCAATGTGGCGCTTGTACTGTTCATGTAGACGGGCACCGCGTAAACTCCTGCCTTACCCTGGGCATCATGATGAACGGCAAAAAAATTACCACCATTGAGGGGCTTGCCAAGGGCGATAAGCTGCACCCCATGCAGGAGGCTTTTATAAAACACGATGGTTTTCAGTGCGGCTATTGTACGCCGGGGCAAATCATGTCGGCTGTGGCCTGTATCCGCGAGGGGCATGCCAACTCCGAACACGAGATTCGGGAATATATGAGCGGCAATATTTGCCGCTGCGGCGCTTATCCTAATATAGTAAACGCCATACAGGAAGTAAAAGACGGGGGGATGGCCGTATGAAACAGTTTCAATATGTTAGGCCGGCATCACAGCAAGCGGTTTTAGACGCTGTGGGCAAACCCGGCAGCAAGATCATAGCGGGTGGTACAAACCTTGTAGACCTGATGAAACGGGGGGTTACAGCGCCTGATAAACTGGTTGATATAAACCAGCTACCGTTAAAAAACATTGGTGTTACTAAAAGCGGACTGCACATCGGCGCCCTTGCGCTCAACAGCATGGTATCTGAAAATAATTTAGTAACCCAAAACCACCCGCTTTTGGCCATGGCGCTTAAGGCGGGCGCATCGCCGCAGTTGCGCAATATGGCTACGGTGGGCGGCAATATGATGCAGCGCACCCGTTGCGGATATTTTTATGATACCAGCATGCCTTGTAATAAACGCGTGCCGGGCACGGGCTGCGGGGCAATGGAAGGCATTAACCGGATGCACGCTATTTTTGGGGCGAGCCCGCAATGTATAGCCGTACACCCCAGCGATATGTGCGTTGCGCTTGCCGCGTTGGATGCCACAGTAATTATAGCCGGAAAAAAAGGCGAACGCCGCTTGCCTTTTACCGAATTCCATCGCCTGCCGGGAGATCATCCCGAATTGGATAATCGTTTGGCTAAAGATGAACTGATTGTTGGGGTAGACATTCCTGATAATAATTTTGCAAAACACAGCTACTATTTAAAAATTCGCGACAGGCAGTCATATGCTTTCGCGCTGGTATCGGTAGCGGCGGCTTTAGACATTGATAATGGCGTGATTAAAAACGCCCGGTTGGCTATGGGCGGCGTTGCCCACAAACCCTGGCGGCTTTTTGATGCCGAAAAATCGCTTATTGGAAAGCCTGCAACCGAAGAAAATTTTGCATATGCCGCGCAGCTGGCTATGCAGGGGGCCAAAAGCTATGGCTATAATTCATTTAAATTAAAACTGGCCCCGGCTACTATTACCGAGGCTTTAAAACATGCCGCAGGCTTAGTTTAACATCACCATGAAAACAGCGATAGACAAAACGATGCCCTCATCATCAGAAGGCATGGGCCGGGTAGACGGACGGTTAAAAGTAACCGGCGCGGCAAAATACTCGGCCGAATATGCGCCTGCAGGACTAACCTACGGTGTGTTGGTGGGCAGTACCATAACCAAAGGCAGCATTACAGCTATTGATACCAAAGCGGCTTTAAAAGCGCCGGGCGTGCTGGCGGTAATTACCCATTTAAACTCGCCCAAAGTACCCGGGCAGGAAATAAGTAAGAACCCAGCCAAGCCCGCGCAAAAAGGGCCTTTAAAGGTGTTTTATGACGATAAGGTTAACTACAATGGGCAGCCCGTTGCTGTAGTGATTGCCGATACCTTTGAGCGTGCACTGTTTGCGGCATCATTAGTAAAAGCAGAATACAAGACCGAAAAGCATATCACCAGCCTGCCCGATAACCTGGACAAAGGCTTCGCCCCACATGGCGACGGTACTTACAAACGGGGAGCGGAAGACGCCTGGAAAACGGCACCGTTTAAATTGGAGCAGGAATATATTGTGCCAACGGTAACCCATAACCCAATGGAGCTGCATGCCATTATTGCCCGCTGGGACGCCGACGATAAATTAAGCGTTTGGGATAAAACCCAGGGCGTTCAAGATACCCAGCAGGATTTGACCAACCTGTTCAAACTCCCTAAAGAAAATGTGCAGGTACACTCGGAATTTGTTGGCGGCGCATTTGGCAGCGCTTTGCGTACCTGGCCACATGAGGTAGCCGCCATTATTGCAGCCAAGGTTGTAAAAAGGCCGGTAAAGGTAGTTTTAAGCCGTGCCGACATGTTTACATCGGTGGGTTATCGCCCGTTTACCTGGCAAAAAATTGGCATAGGCGCCGCTGCCGATGGCAAGCTTATAGGTATTACGC
>Ga0075366_10000092_pt1 | contig 36018 bp, 37 predicted proteins | sample EndMethybrTD3031_FD_72351 | JGI IMG/M metagenome (GOLD analysis project Ga0075366, IMG submission 72351) | Populus endosphere microbial communities from Tennessee, USA - Endosphere MetaG P. TD hybrid TD303-1 | ecosystem: Host-associated > Plants > Roots > Endosphere | place: USA: Tennessee...
GCCAGGCCCACGCCGTGGCCCGGGACCTTCTCGTCGCCACGCACGTGCAGTTGCAGGATGGAGCGCGTATCGCCGAACCCCGGCCCGTCGTCGTCGACACGGACATGCAGCGCATTGCCCTCCCGGCGCGCGCTCACGGCAACCTGCGTTCGCGCCCACTTGGACGCGTTGTCCAGCAGGTTGCCGAACATCTCGAAGGCATCGCCTTCTTCGACCCGCCAGGCGAGCCCGGCAGGCACGTCGAACGAGAACGCCAGCCCCTTGTCGGCATAGACCTTGAGCAAGGAGTCGCGTATGCGTTCCAGTACCGGGCCGATGGGCAGCCAGGGCGCGAAGCGCGAGGCGCCGCTGGCCGCCGCACGCGCGAGTTGATGCTGCACGATGTCATCCATGCGGGCGACTTGCTCGCCAACGATGCCTGGCAGGTGCGTCGGCTCGCCCAGCGCGGTGCGCAGCACGGCAAGCGGTGTCTTCAGGCTGTGCGCGAGAAAGCTCAGTGCCTCCCTGTAGCGCGTCTGGCGCATGCGCTCCTGGTTGATGAGCGTGTTGAGGTTGTTGGTCAACGCGGTGATCTCGCTCGGATACCGGCCTTCGATCTCCGTCTGCTCGCCGTGCTCGATGCCACGTATTTCTTGGGCTACGCGCCGCAGCGGCGCCAGGCCCCAGCCGAGCAGCAGCGTCTGCGACACGAGCAGCAGTGCCGCAGCGCCGCCGAGCCACGTCCACAAGGTGCGCTGGAAGGCGCCGACTTCCCGATCGAACTCGGCCTTGTCTTCGACCACGGAAAGCACCAGCGGTGCGGACTGCGCGCGCTCGGTCCAGTTCACGCTGTAGCCGATGGCCAGATAGTCGTGGCCGCCGGAGGCGACGAGTTCCGAACGCCATTGGCCGATCGCGACGTCGCGCAGGAACGGCGGCTGGATTCCGACGCTCGATGCAGACTGCCAGTCCTCGCGTCGCGCCACGTTGACGATGTTCGCGTACAGGCCTGACCCGGGCAGCGACAGGCGTGGCTCGGGAAACGACGGCGGAAGCACCAACGCGCCCTGCGGGTCGAGTTCGATACCGGCGAGGAGCAGGTACACCGTGCCTTGCAGTTGCGCAAAGCGCGCGGTGCGGACGCTTTCTTCATGGGCGCGCTGCACCGCCCAGCCGGCACTGGCCACGAAGGCGATCAGAACCACCGTGGCGCCGACCATCAGGCGCCCGCGAATTGAGCCGGGCCACCTCATCCGAGAGTGAACCGGTAGCCCCGTCCGCGCAAGGTTTCGATCGGCGACAGCTTGCCACCAGGGTCGAGCTTGCGCCGCAACCGCCCGATCAACACCTCGACGACGTTGCTGTCGCGGTCTTCGTCGTGGGGATACAGGTAGTCCGACAATTCCTGCTTGGTCACGATGCGGGCTCGCTCGCGCACCAGGTATTCCAGAAGCCGGTATTCGAAGGCAGTGAGCTCGATCGCCGCGCCGTCCAGGCGCGCGTTCTGTGCCGAGAAATCGATGGCGATCGGCCCGAGCGTGAGCACATCGGACGTCGCCTTCATCGAGCGCCGCAGCAGCGCCTTGATGCGTGCAGCGAGTTCAGGGTATTCGAAGGGCTTGACCAGATAGTCGTCCGCACCGGCCTCGAGGCCCACCACCTTGTCCTGCCAGCTGCCGCGCGCCGTGAGGATCAGGATGGGAATGGCTCGGCCATCCGCTCGCAGCGCCTTGACGACGTTGAGCCCGCCCAGCTTCGGCAACCCGAGATCGACGATCGCCAGATCGACCGGATACTCGCGCGCCTGGAAGAGCCCGTCCTCGCCGTCTGCGGCCTGGTCGACCCGATAGCCGTCGGCCTCCAGCTGGCGCGCCAGCCCGAGCCGCAAGGGCGCTTCATCCTCGACCAGCAACAAGCGCATCGAGGCCCCTGCGGCTCAGCCGACGACTCGCCCGCTCGCGGCGTCGATCAGGATCACCCTGACCTCGCCCTGCGGCGTGACGACCTTCACGCGCCACACCGGGCGACGATCGGCTTCGGTCTTGTCGACCGACAGCACGCGGCCCGTGGCGACACGCTGGGCTGCGGCCGCGGCTTCGTCGCGGCTGATGTCGGCCCACGCAGGGGCAGCCACCACGATCAACAGTGCGCACAGCGGCTTGATGAGAACGTTCATGAATAAGCAGATCCCGGTTTGGCCTCTATCGTCCCACAGGATCCACCGACACGCGAACCTGCACGAACCGTCCGGGGTTCTCGTGCATCAGCGTCGTGAACTGCTGGCCGTGGTAGTCGTAGGTGACTTGGTAGCCGACGATTCGCGTCTGGACGTCTTCCACGTCACGGCAGGTCGTCACTTCGCGTGCCGCGGGCACGGGTTGCCAGCGATCACGGTTGGCGAGGTTGTCGCCGGTGAAGGCTCCCACGACAGCGCCCACCGCGGTGGCGGCTTCGCGGCCGTGCCCGCCGCCGACCTGATTGCCGATGAGGGCACCGACCACGCCGCCGAGGACGGCGCCACCGTAGTCTCGCCCACCGCCGCGGCGCGGTTCACCGACCCATTGGTTGCTGCACTCCTGGCGCGGCACGCGCACGCTTTCGTACTGCGGATCGACGCTGACGACACGCGCGTTGTCGACGTACGCCTGGGCATGCGCCGAGAGCGACGCAACTGCGAGGAACGAGACGAGGGCGATGCGCTTCACGGATGACTCCTTGGGTTGGCGATGAGCGCATCTTGCGGGCCCTATCGTGAACCCAAGCTGAACGGGTGCGACAGGCCCCCTCCTGCTAGCCTCGGCCCCCGCTCCCCATCCGACGACAAACCCCGAATGCTTCTTGACATCGGCCCCCTGCGCAGCAACACCGCCTTCCGCCGCCTCTTCGCGAGCCAGTTCATCTCCGGCCTGGGCACCATGGTCAGCTACGTGGCCGTGCCCTGGCAGCTCTATCAACTGACGCACTCCAACGCGCAGGTGGGCCTGTTGGGCGTCGTGCAGCTGGTGCCGGTCGTCGCCTGCGGGCTGCTCGGCGGCGCGGTGGCAGACCGCGTGGACCGCAAGCGCCTGCTGATCGCGTCCGAGGCGCTGATGGCGCTGTGCCTGGCGGGCCTGCTGGCCAACGCGTTGACCGCCGCACCCAGCGTGCTCGCGATCTACGCGCTCGTGGCCGTGTTGCAGGGGGCCAGCGGTTTTCACCGCCCGGCGCTCGAGGCGCTGACGCAAAAACTCGCACGGCCCGAGGAGTACGCGGCCGTCGCGGCGCTGTCTTCGGTGCGCGGCACGGTCGGCATGGTCGCGGGGCCGGCGCTGGCCGGATTGCTGCTCGCGCGTTGGGGCGCGGTGGGTGCCTATCTCTTCGACTTCTGCACCTTCCTCGCGGCGCTGTTCTTCATTTCACGCATTCCGCGGGCAGCCATCGACACGGTGGAGGCGCCGAGCGAGCGTCCGCATCTTCTTGCCGACCTCGCCGAAGGCCTGCGCTTCGCGTGGGCGCGCCCCGAACTCATGGGAACCTACATCGTCGACATCGTCGCGATGGCCTTCGCCTTCCCGGTGGCTCTCTTCCCGGCGATGGCCGCAGCCGATGGGCGCACCGAGGCCGTGGGCTGGCTGCTGTCGGCGATGTCGGTCGGCGCACTCGTCATCGGCCTCTTCAGCGGCTGGACGAGCAAGGTCATGCGCCACGGCCGTGCAGTCGTGATCGCCGCGGCCGTGTGGGGGCTCGGCATCGTGGCGCTCGGCTTCGCGCCCAGTCTGGCGCTGGGTCTCCTGTGTCTTGCGGTGGCCGGTGCGGCCGACATGGTCAGCGGCGTGTTCCGCGGCACGATCTGGAACCAGACCATTCCCAACACGCTGCGCGGCCGGCTGGCCGGCATCGAGATGATCAGCTACCTGACCGGTCCGCTCATCGGCAACACGCGCGCCGGCTTCATGGCCGATGCCTGGGGTGTGTCGGCCTCGGTGTGGATCGGCGGCGCGATCTGCTTCGCGTGCGTCATCGCCACGGGCTTCGCGCTGCCGCGTTTCTGGGCCTACCGCAGCACGCCGGAGCAAGCTGCACGCGTTGCTGCAGCCTGACTGCTCGTCATCCGTTCTGGAGGCTTGCCCACTCCTCGTCGGTGTACAGCCGCGAGCGGGTGAGGAACCGCAGCCCCTCGGATCCTTCGAGCGAGAACATCCCACCCCGCCCGGGCACCACGTCGATGATCAGTTGGGTGTGCTGCCAGTACTCGAACTGAGGCCCGCTGATGTAGAACGGCGTGCCGCCGATGTGGCCAAGGAGTTTGTCGTAGTCGCCCACGACGAACTCCCCTGCCGGGTAGCACATCGGAGCGCTGCCGTCGCAGCAGCCCCCCGATTGGTGAAACATCAGCGCGCCGTGCTTGGCCTGCAGCTTCTCGATCAGCGCGAGCGCGCTGTCGGTGGCCGTGACGCGCGAGACCTCGCCCATGCTCAGAAGAATCCGAGCTTGTTCTCGCTGTAGCTCACCAGCAGGTTCTTGGTCTGCTGGTAGTGGTCGAGCATCATCTTGTGGTTCTCGCGGCCGATGCCGGAGTTCTTGTAGCCGCCGAAGGCCGCATGCGCCGGGTAGTGGTGGTAGCAGTTGGTCCACACCCGGCCGGCCTGGATGCCCTTGCCCATGCGGAATGCCGTGTTCATGTCCCGGCTCCACACACCCGCCCCCAGGCCATACAGCGTGTCGTTGGCGATGCTCAGCGCTTCTTGCTCGTCCTTGAAGGTCGTGACCGAGACCACCGGCCCGAAGATCTCTTCCTGGAAGATGCGCATCTTGTTGTGCCCTCTGAACACCGTCGGCTTCACGTAGTAGCCGCCTTCGAGGTCTCCCTGCAGCATGTTGCGCTCGCCGCCGATGAGCACCTTGGCGCCTTCCTGCTTGCCGATGTCGAGGTAGGAAAGAATCTTCTCCAGCTGCTCGCTCGAAGCCTGCGCGCCGATCATCGTCTCCATGTCCAGCGGGCTGCCCTGCTTGATGGCGGCGACGCGCTGGATGGCTCTTTCGATGAACCGCTCGTAGATCGACTCCTGCACCAGCACACGCGACGGGCACGTGCACACCTCGCCCTGGTTGAGCGCGAACATCGCGAAGCCTTCGAGCGCCTTGTCGAAGAACGCGTCGTCCTTGTCCATCACGTCCGCGAAGAAGATGTTGGGCGACTTGCCGCCCAGTTCGAGCGTCACCGGGATGAGATTCTGGCTCGCGTACTGCGAGATCAGCCGGCCGGTGGTGGTCTCGCCGGTGAAGGCGATCTTCCCGATGCGATTGCTCGATGCGAGCGGCTTGCCGGCTTCCAGACCGAAGCCGTTGACGATGTTGACCACGCCAGGCGGCAGCAGGTCGCCGATGAGCTCCATCAGCACGAGGATGGAAACGGGCGTCTGCTCCGCGGGCTTGATGACAACGCAATTGCCGGCCGCAAGCGCCGGCGCCAGCTTCCACACCGCCATCAGGATCGGGAAGTTCCACGGAATGATCTGGCCGACCACGCCGATGGGCTCGTGGAAGTGATACGCGTAGGTCTCGTTGTCGATCTGGCTGATGCCGCCTTCCTGCGCACGCACGCATGAAGCGAAGTAGCGGAAGTGGTCCACGGCGAGCGGCATGTCGGCGAAGGTGGTCTCGCGGATCGGCTTGCCGTTGTCCCAGGTTTCGGCGGCGGCCAGCATCGCGAGGTTCTGCTCCATGCGGTCGGCGATCTTGTTCAGGATGTTCGCGCGCTCGGTCGGCGAGGTCTTGCCCCAGGCCGCCTTGGCCGCATGCGCTGCATCGAGCGCACGCTCGACATCCGCCGCGGTCGAACGCGGGATCTCGCAAAAGGTCTTGCCGGTGACCGGCGTGATGTTCTCGAAGTACTGGCCCTGCGTCGGCGCAACCCATTCGCCGCCGATGAAATTGCCGTAGCGCTTCTTGAAGCTCACTGCGGTTCCGAATTTGCCGGGTTCGAGCATGTCCATGTCTTCTCCAATAGCTGTTGACGAGTGGCGGCGATGCCGGCCGGCATCGATCGTGTGGTCCGCGCCGAACACAGCGCATCTCGCGTGCCAGCCGCCAAGAACGCGGCGAATGCGTTCGGCAAGCCCCCGGAGCGCGGGAAACTACGGCAACGTTGTCTCAAACTGCCACACCGCGGGGTGCGACGTTGTCCCTTTCCGGGCCGATGTCACAAGCCACGGCTCCATCGAGCGATCACGCTCGCAGGTGAAGCGCGCAAACCGCGCAAAGCATGGAAGTTGCTTGGGGCGGCTGCATGGAACACACGATGCAGCGTGAGGCAAGCGGGTCGAGTCGCCGGCGAGTCGCGATCGCGCTGGCGCTCGCTGCGCTTGCGACACCCGCTCTCGCGGAACAGGCGGCCGACGAGATGTTCGGCTCGCTGATCTGGCCCGACCTCCAACGAGAGTTCCTGCACGGCGGCCCGGTGGTCTTCGATCCGCGGGTGCAGGTGCGCGGCCCGGCGTTCGCGGAAGACCCGATGAACGTGCCGATCACGGTCTCGGCGCAGGGCCTGCGCGATGTCGATGTGATCACGGTGATCGTCGACCGCAACCCCATCCGCAAGGTGCTCGAGTACTTCCCGCTGGGCGCGCTGCCGGTGGTGAGCTTTCGCTTCAAGCTGGAACAGGCAAGCCCCGTGCGGGCCGCCGTGCGCACGCGCGACGGCGTGTGGCACGTGGGCGGCGTGCTCGTCGACTCGGCCGGCGGCGGTTGCACCGCACCGAGCCAGACGCGGCGCGACGGCAGCTGGTCGCGAAGCCTCGGAGAGCTCAGCGCGCGAGTGTTCGCGCAAAGCGTGACGGTGGGCGGCAGCTCCGCAACAACACGCCTGAAGCTGCGCGTGATGCACCCGATGGACACAGGCCTCGTCAGCGGCATCCCCGCGTTCTATGTCAACCGGCTCGCGCTGCTCGACAGCGGGGGCCGCGAGTTGATGCGCTTGAACGTCTTCGAGCCGGTCAGCGAGAACCCGGTGTTCAGCTTCGACTTCGGCGAGCGGCCCGTCGGCGCGCTGCGCCTGGTCGGCACTGACAACAACGGCAACAGGATCGGAGGCCGCGTCGAATGAAGCTGCGGCATTCGTTTGCGTTCGCGCTGCTACTGGTGGCGCTTTGCGCGCTGCCCGCTCTCGTGTTCGCGCAGCGGGCCGATCCACGAACTCTCGACTACGGGCTGCGCGCGCGCGAGGTGGCGTCGGGTGTCTTCGTCGTCGAAGGAGCGAACGCCGATTTCAGCGTCGCCAACGGCTGCAACATCATCAACACGGGCTTCATCGCCACGGGCGCCGGCGTGATCGTGATCAACACCGGCCCGTCGCGCCGCTACGGCGAACAGTTGCGTTCGCTGATCGCTCGCACGACGAAGGAAGCGGTGGTGCGCGTCGTGAACCTCAATCGGCATCCCGACTACTTTCTAGGCAACCAGGCATTCGCCGACGTCAAGCGAAGCGCAACGCCGACCACGCGCGCCGGCATCGAGCAAGATGCCAAGGCCTACGAGGACAATCTCTACCGCCTGTGCGGCGACTGGTTGAAAGGCACCCAGACACTGCCGCCAGACACCGATGCCGCAACCGGTGCCGAACGCGTCGGCGAGCATCTGCTGGAGTGGGTGGAGCTGAGCGGGCACACCGACAGCGATCTCGTGCTCATGGACCGCACGCGGGGCGTCGTCTTCGCGGGTGGGCTCGTGTTCGCGCAGCGCGTGCCGACCACGCCCCATGGGCAGCTCGACGCCTGGCGCGAGAGCCTTCGCACTCTCGCTGCGTGGCCGCACACGACGCTCGTGCCCAGCCACGGCACGCTGCACGCCGAGCCCGATGCGATCGCGATGACGCAGCGGTACCTCGACTGGATCGACAGAGCCCTGCGCGATGCCGCCGAGGCCGGGCTGGAGATGAACGACGTGCTGGGCCTGCCCGTCCCGGCGGAGTTCCGCGGCTGGGCAGCCTTCGAGACCGAGTACGTTCGCAACGTCGCTCACCTGTACCCGCGCTACGAGCAAGCGGCGCTCGCTCGTCGTCCGTGAGCCGTGAGCCGTGAAGCTGAGCCGGGCTGTCACACGCTGGCGCGCGCACTGTTCGATGCTGTAGCAGCAGCGCGGAGAAACCCGCGCTGCAGACTCGCCCGCGCATCGAAATCGCCTTGTTTCTCCGAGCCGAACTGTCCCTTCGCACCTTGCGCGCATTTGGCATGGTTGTTGCCCTCTTGAGCTTCGGAGGCCGCGCGCCACGCGACCTTTGAATCCAACTCGAGGAGACATCTCATGCGCTTGAAACTACTGTGCGTCCTGGTTCCGCTTGCTCTTGGCTCGCTCGGCTCGCGAGCCGCGGTGACCGAAAAGATGATCGAGGACTCGGCCAAGTCCGGCAACGAAATCCTGTCGTGGGGTCTGGGCACGCAAGGTCAGCGCTACTCGCCGCTGAAGCAGGTGACGACCGCGAATGCGAACAAGCTGGCCCCGGCCTGGGCCTTCTCGTTCGGCGGCGAAAAGCAACGCGGCCAGGAGTCGCAGCCGCTGATCCACGGCGGCAAGATGTTCGTCACCGCTTCTTACTCGCGCATCTTCGCGCTCGATGCCGCGACCGGCAAGAAACTGTGGAAGTACGAGCACCGGCTGCCCGAAGGCATCATGCCGTGCTGCGACGTCGTCAACCGCGGCGCTGCCTTGTTCGACAACCTCGTGATCTTCGCGACGCTGGACGCACAGCTCGTTGCGCTCGACCAGGCGAGCGGCGACGTTGTCTGGAAGGAGAAGATCGACGACTACGCCGCGGGCTACTCCGCCACCGCCGCGCCCATCATCGCGCAGGGCCTGCTGCTCACCGGTGTTTCGGGCGGCGAGTTCGGTGTTGTCGGCCGCGTCGAAGCGCGTGATCCCAAGACCGGCAAGATGGTCTGGTCGCGTCCGACGGTCGAGGGCCACATGGGCTACGTCTATGACAAGGACGGCAACAAGAAAGAGAACGGCATCTCCGGCACGACCGGCAAGACCTGGCCCGGCGACATCTGGAAGACCGGCGGCGCAGCCACCTGGCTCGGCGGCAGCTACGACGCGAAGACAGGCCTCGCCTACTTCGGCACCGGCAACCCTGCGCCTTGGAACAGCCACCTGCGCCAGGGCGACAACCTCTTCTCGTGCTCGACCGTCGCCATCGACGTGAAGACCGGGCAGATCAAGTGGCACTACCAGGGCACACCGAACGACGGCTGGGACTTCGACGGCGTGAACGAGTTCGTCACCTTCGACATGGACGGCAAGCGCGTGGGCGGCAAGGCCGACCGCAACGGCTTCTTCTACGTGATCGATGCGAACAACGGCAAGCTCGAGAATGCGTTCCCGTTCGTCAAGAAGGTCACCTGGGCCACCGGCATCGACCTCAAGACCGGCCGGCCCAACCTGGTTCCCGAAAATCGCCCCGGCGATCCCACTGCAAGCGCCGACGGCAAGAAGGGCAACGCCATCTTCTCTGCGCCCAGCTTCCTCGGCGGCAAGAACCAGATGCCGATGGCCTACTCGCCCGACACCAAGCTCTTCTATGTTCCTGCGAACGAATGGGGCATGGAGATCTGGAACGAGCCCATCACGTACAAGAAGGGCGCTGCCTACCTCGGCGCGGGCTTCACGATCAAGACGATCAACGACGATTACATCGGCGCGCTGCGCGCGATCGATCCGAAGACCGGCAAGATCGTCTGGGAAGTGAAGAACAACGCGCCGCTGTGGGGAGGCGTGCTGACGACGGCCGGCAACCTCGTCTTCTGGGGAACGCCGGAAGGCTTGCTCAAGGCGGCCGACGCAAAGACCGGCAAGGTGGTCTGGGAGTTCCAGACCGGCTCGGGCGTCGTCGCGCCGCCGGTCACCTGGATGCAGAACGGCGAGCAGTACGTGAGTGTCGTGTCCGGCTGGGGCGGCGCGGTTCCGCTGTGGGGCGGCGACGTGGCGAAGAAGGTCAGCTTCCTCGAGCAGGGCGGCATGGTCTGGGTCTTCAAGATTCCGAAGGCCGGCGCAACGACCGCCAGCGCGGACGAGCCGGCACGCAGCGTGAAGACCGCGAAGGCCGGCAAGCCTTCTGCCCTCGTCAAGGTGGCGCACGCCAACTGATCTTGCTCTGAACCGGGCCACGCGAAGCGCCATGGGCGCTTCTCGCGCGCTTCTCGTGGCCCTTCTCTTGGAGAACTCCCCATGGACTGCATCTCTCGCCGATGCTTCGTCGGAACTCTCGCGGCCGGCGCGCTGGCCGGCTCGACAAGAAGCTTCGCGCAGGCCGGCGCGCACGTCGCCGAAACCGACGAGCAGGCGATCGCGCTCTCATACAAGCACGACACCACGAAGGTCGATGCCGCGAAGTTCCCGAAGCACAGCGCCGCTCAGCGCTGCAGCAACTGCGCGTTCTGGCAGGGCAAGCCCGACGATGCGTGGGCAGGCTGCGCGATGTTCGGGCGCAAGCAGATCGCCAATGCAGGCTGGTGTCAGGCGTGGGCCAAGCCGCCCGCCTGACCTACTGCCACGACTCCAGCTCCAGCGTGCGCGTTCCGCCCGTCAGGAAGGCGGAGCCCGCCGGCTCCTTGCGTTCGAGGCGCACCAGGCCGACGCCTTCGCAATACCACTCCAGCGTCGTCAGCGGCATGTCACGCCAGCCGCTTGCCGGATCGGCGTAGACGCGCACGCTCGCATTGCCGCGCACGCGCAGGCAATGGCTGAAGCGCCCGGCCGGCGTGTCCACCGTCTCGTCGAGCGCATCGATCTGGTAGGCCATCGGAACGCTCGGATGCGAATGGCGGATCTCGCGCGGAAACTCGTTGCGGCGCATGAGCAGGTACGACGTGGTGGTGGCCTGCCAATGCGTGCCCACTTCGTACGGCGCCTTGAGCACGAAGCGCGCGGGCTTGTCCGGCCGCGGTTCGGCATCGAGATCGGTCTTGCTGCCGACGCGGTAGATGCCGCTCGCATCGCTGCGCAGCCAGTAGTCCACGCCGTTGTCGCTGCGGCGCCGCCACGCTGCGGCATCGCCGAGCGCCGTCACGGTCTGCGCGCCCAGGCTGCGCAGCGTCAGGGTCTCGCGCTCGCTCGCGCCGTCTTCGCCCTGCGTCGTCACGCGGTAGGTCCAGCGGTGGCCGGCCTCGAGCGGAAACCACGCGTCGCTCGGCGCCGTGCGCGGGCAGCCGCCAACGACCATCAGCGCTGCGACCATGCAAAAGCGATGTGCACCCATGTCACTTCTCCGGCAGTTGCGGCTGCGGCAGGTCGCGCAGCTTCACGACCTGCTCGTCGCTGCCGGGGCGCAGCCACGACAGGCCCGACTTGCCGCGGCGCGGTTCGCTGCTGCCGAGCTGGCTCACGCCTTCGCGGATCTTCTTCATGCCTTCGTTCAGCAAGGCATGCACGTCCTTGCTGTAGGGCAGCCTGAACGCGCGCGGTTGCGCCGCAGGCTTGCCGTCCTCGAGCGCGTTGACCCACACGAAGACGGCACCCGGCCGCTTCGCGTTCGGCTCGTCGATCACGGCCGCAAGCAGCACGAACCGTTCGGGGAGACTGTCGCCGCTCGGCCAGCCCCAGACGTCGTGCACCACTTCGTCGGCGAAGAAATAGAACGCCGTCACGCCGACCACGAGCATCGCCTTCAGCCACGCGGGCCAGCGAGACCACAGCAACGCCAGCAGCGCGATGAACACCAGCGCGACGAAGCCGAGAACGACGGGAAGGGTCATCGGAACCTCGCAGCGCCGCTCACAGCCGGCGTACCAGAGACTTCGGCAAGGTGTTCGCGTTCACCACCTTGCCGTCGGGCAGAACGGTGAAACGCGCGGCGGTCGCCTCGTCGCCCTGGCGCGCCAGCGTCAGCTGCCCATGGAACACGACCTCGGCGCGCGGATTCACCTTGATCACGGAGACCGTCACCTCGACCGGCTGGCCATCGCGCGACTGGTAGTACTGGACGTTCACCGTGAACTCGCCGGGCACGATGCCGCGCACCGTCACCACCTCCTGACGGAACGGGCTCTGGATGCGCTTGCCGTTGATCACGATCGCGTCGTTCGCGTCGCCGCGATCGTCGCGGTCCAGGTACATCAGGCCGGCCTCGCGCGCGCGAAACCAGACCAGATCGCCCTTCGGGTCCTCGACCCAGGTGTCGATGTCGTTCGGGTTGAGATCGGGCCAGCTGACGGTGACGATGTATTCGGCCTTGGAGGGGATGTCGCCAGCCTTGAGCGCCTTCGGGTTCATCGCCAGCAGCGCGACGATGAAGCAGAACACGAACGCGATCAGCATGTTGAACAGCATGTCGTAGAACGGATCGACCTCCGCCTCGCGCGTGTGCCGGCGCCTGCGCATCACGCCCGCACCTCGGCGCGCTGGCGTGCGAGGCCGAGCTGCTGGATGTCTGCCACCAGCAGATCGGCGAAGCGGTCAAGCCGCGTGAGCTGCAGTCCGAGGAGGATGTTGCCCACCAGGCCGACCATGGTCGTCAGCAGCGCGACGCCGAGACCGGTCGTGAGGCTGCGCAGCAGGTCCTGCGACTGCGCGGCATCGAAGCTCTGCAGGCTGCCGATGTTCAGCGCGAGGATCGAAAAGCCGATCACCTTGCCGAGCAGCCCGAGCTTGAGCTGGATGCCGTTGACCCACCACGCCGTGCCGTGCGCGCCGTGGCTGCGTTCGAGCAGCAGGTCGAGCGCGGTGGCGCTGTCGGCGGCGGGGCCCGCGAGCGCGGCGCAGTAGTCGGCCGCCCAGCCGCTTCCATCGGCGAGCGCCCTGCGCTGCTGCTGGAGAACGCGCGCACGTGCGCCGCACCACAGCGTCGCGAGCGCGAACACGACGATGATCACGAAGGTGATGCCGGTGGGGTCTGAGCGCAGCAACAGCCCCCAGACGCCGCGCACGCCGAGCAGCCAGGTCGCGAACGCGAACACGCCGCCAAGTGCCAGCCACTCCAGCCACAGCGGCTCGGGCACCGGTTCGCCGACGCGGCGTGTGCCGAGCCCCCTGATCAATCCGGCCGCGGCGCTCTTCACAGCTCGATCACCATGCCGTCGTGCGCAACCTCGATGCCGTGCTCGGCCAGCGCGCGCCGCTGCGTTCCGGCTTCGTCGAGGATAGGGTTGCTGTTGTTGACGTGCGTGAGGATCTTGCGCTGTGCGCCGGTCGCATCGAGCACGTCGATCATGCCGGCGCGCTCGCCGTGCCGGTTTTGCGGCAGATGGCCGAGATCGCTGGCGCTCGCAGCGCCCAGGCCGGCATCGCGCAACTCGTGCTCCTCCCAGAACGTGCCGTCCACCATCAGGCAGTCGGCGCTGCGCATCCATTCGAGCTCGGCCTCGCCGACATCCGCCAGCGCCGGCGAGAAGAAGAAGCGCTGGCCGCTGTGGGTGTCCTCGATCTGCAACGCGATGCTTTCGCCCACGGTCTCGGTGCGTTGGCGTGCATGGCGTGGCGTGCGGCCGGAGATGGCGAGCGCGCTGAAGCGAAGGCCGTCGAAACCCGGCACTCGGAACTCCGCGGCTGGCGAGTCGCCGGCGATCGGCAGCATGTGCCAACGCACGTCGCAGTACTCCTCCAGCACGTTGAGCAACGGCAGCCCCGCGGTCAGGTCTTCGAACACCAGCGGCGTCGCGAACAACTCCAGGCCGGCGCTTTCGCGCAGGCTCAGGAGCCCCGCGACGTTCTGCAGCTTCGAGTCCATCAGAACGACCGCCTTGATCGGCGAGCCGCGCAAGGTGCCGCGCGGATGAAGCCAGTGATTGGCGCGGATCTGCTGCGCGATATCCGGCGAGGCGTTGAGCAGCACCCAGTCCCGCCCGTCCTGCGAGACGGCGATCGAACTCTGCGTGCGTGCCGCAGCGGCGAGTTCGCCGCGCCTGAACGATGCGCACAACCGGCAGTGGCAGTTCCATTGCGGAAAGCCGCCGCTCGCACTCGAACCCAGCACGAGGATCTTCATGCCCGCGCCGACCTTGCGCGTTGACGTGGCCGCATCGTCTATCTCCCGTTCTTGTCGTTGTGCTGCGCGGCAGGGAGCTTGCTTTCCCATGACTCGTTCGAGTCGAAGGAGCACCCTTGTTCGTCGCAACTCTGCTGGCTGTTCTGCAATACCTATGCCGGCCGTGCCAAGAGGCAGAAGAGGCAGAACGCCGGTCGCGGGATCGCGTTTGCTCCAGCGCGGAGCATTCGCATGGAGCGATGACACAGGGAAATCCCTTCGCGTTCGAACGCTGTCGACGCTCTGCGTTGCGGTGTTTGTTCATCGTGCTCTCGCCGAACGTTGCCTCGGCCACCTGCGTGGCCAGCAGCGATGCGTTGCCGCCTCTGCTGCCGGTCGCGACGAACGTCTGGCGCGTTCCTGCGGCAGGCACCGAACCCGACCCGACCAACGGTGGCGCAACGATCCAGCTCGTGCTGGTGAGAGACGGAATGCGGCTGTGGCTCGTCGGCTCGGGCCCGACGCCGGCGTTCGGTGCAGCGCTGGCCTGCGCCATCGAGCGCATGACCGGGCGGCAGGTCACCGACGTCGTCAACACCCGCGCGGCACCGGAGTTGGCGCTCGGAAACTTTGCGTTCCCTCGCGCGCGGCTGTGGGCGCTGCCAGACGTGATCGTCGCCATGCGTGCGCGCTGTGCGCAATGCCAGGACCAGCTGCGCTCGCGCATCGGCGCTGCGGGAGAAAGCCTGCATCCGGATCGCATACGAGCGCCGACCTTGGCCGTCGGCAGGGCGACTCAAGCCACGGGGCGACTCGGCCCGTTCGTGTGGCACGCGCTGCCGCGCCGCAGAGGCGAACGCACGCTGGTGCTGCGCCATCGAGGCATCGTGATCGCGCAGGGACTGCTGTGGCCGGGCGACGTGCCCGATCTGCGGGACACGCACGCAGCCACGATGACGACAACCCTGCATCGCCTGCGGGGGCTCTCGTCCGGCGCCATGCTGCTCGGAGAACGGGGCGCTCCTGCGGCAGCGGCGCAGTTGGATTCGCACCTCGCCTACCTCGAGGGGCTGCGCAACTCGCTCGCGTCGCAACTGGGGAGCACTGAAGGGGCATCCGTCTCCGCGGATCTGCCGGCCTTCGCAGGATTGCCCGGTTACCCGACGACCCACCCGCTCAACGTGCAGCGGATGTGGCGCGAGCTCGAGCTCGAGCTCTTTCGCTGACTGAACGCGGCCGGCTCAGGACGAGCGCTCTTCGGTGTTCCAGCGCAGCTTGCGATAGATGGTGTTGCGGCTGATGCCGAGCTTCTTCGAAGCGGCGGAGATGTTGCCGCCGAGCGCTTCGAGCGTGGAACGGATCAGCTCGATCTCGGCCTGTTCGAGCGTGAGGGCACTCGCCTGCTCGCCGGCGCCGGCGCCCGCCTCAACGGCGCGCGGCGGCGGCTCCGGCGTGAGGCAACTCTGCACGCTGCTGCGTGTGGGTGCTGCCAGCGGGCCATTCCCGGGAGCGACAGCAGGCATCGTGAGCGGAGTCGATGCCGGCCGCAAAGCGGGGCTGCTGCGTCGTGCCTCTTCGAGGAAGTCGTCCGAGAGATGCGCCGTCGTGATCTGGTGTTCTCCACTCGACATCACGGCCGCCGTTCGCAGCACGTTGGCGAGTTGCCGGATGTTGCCCGGCCAGTTGTAGCGGCGGAACAGCTCCATCACGGGAGCGCTCAGTTCCGGCGTGTCCTGCGGCCGCTCGCCCTGGAGGATGCGCTTGGCCACGGCGTCGAGATCGGTTCGCTCGCGCAACGCGGGCAGGCGCAGCGCGAGTCCGTTGAGGCGGTAGTAGAGGTCTTCTCGAAACTCCTGGCGGTCGATCATCTCGCGCAGGTTGCGGTGCGTTGCGCCGATCACCGCGATGTCGACGGCGATCGACTTCGTGCTGCCCAGCGGCGTGACGCTGCGCTCCTGCAGCACCCGCAGCAGCCTTGCCTGCAGCGCCAGCGGCATGTCGCCGATCTCGTCCAGGAACAGTGTGCCGCCGTTGGCCTGCACGAGACGGCCGGGCGCGCCCTTGCGTCTCGCACCGGTGAAAGCGCCGTCTTCGTAGCCGAAGAGTTCGGCTTCGATCAACGACTCGGGAATGGATGCGCAGTTGACCGCAACGAACGGCTGGCGCGCGCGATTCGAGTCGTGGTGAACGGCTCGCGCGAGCAGCTCCTTGCCGGTGCCGGTTTCGCCGAGGATCAGCAGCGGGATGTCGCGGTCGATGATGCGGCGGATCTTCTGCACCAGCACGTCCACCTGCGGATCGCCGGTGCGAAGGTACTGCAGGCCGGAGAAGCGCGGGGCGTCCCCAGGTGCGGCCGACGATGCGGCCGAGGGCGCGACCTGCGCCCGCGCGGGCATCGACGGCACGGTGTCGGCATCCGGTTCTGCCAAGCCGAGCCCGGCCGCCACCGGCCGTGACGGCCAGTCGAAGCGGGCGCTGACGTAGAACTGCGCGCCGTTGGTCAGGCTGAGCTGCATCGGCGCCGACATCGGCATGCGGAAATGGTCGTAGACGGCGGCCGGGGTGGTCCCGAAGAGGCTCGTGAGGCTGTGGGCGCGCAAGGCGGCGCCGCTGAGCCCGAGCTGATCGAGCGCGCCGCGGTTGGCACCCAGGATGCGGCCCTCCGGGCCCACCACGACGATGCCTTCGAGCAGCGTGCCGATGAACTCGGCGCGGCTGTGGAAGTGCAGCCGAAGCCGGTTGTTGTAGTCGTCGGAGAGCCAGTGGTTCTCGATCATGCGGGCAGACATGCGCACGAGCCCCATCGTGTGCCGGTGGTAGCCGCGGTGGTCGCCCGTCACGTCGAGCACGCCGAGCATGTTGCCGCGCGGGTCGAAGATCGGCGCGGCCGAGCAGGTGAGAAAGCTGTTCGCGAGCATGAAGTGCTCGTTGGCGTGCACGAGGGTCGGCGCCTCCTCGAACAGCGCCGTGCCGATGGCATTGGTGCCCTTGGAGTGCTCGGCCCAGTTCTCGCCGGGCGCGAGCGCAACCTTGTCTGCACGCGCCAGGAACTCGTCGTCACCGACCGAGTGCAGGATCGTGCCCTGCGCGTCGGTCAGCACGATCATGCTTTCGGTGTTGATGATCTGCTCGAAGAGCATGTGCATCACCGGCGCCGCATGCATGTAGAGCCGATGGTTGCGCTCGCGCGCGTGATTGAGATCGCTGCGGATCATGGGATCGAAGTCGCGCTTGTCGCCGCGAGTCAGGCCGAGCGCCGCGCTGCGTTGATGCGAGCGTTCGATGAATTCCATGCGCGGTGCCTGCGGTGCGACCGCGATCTCGTTTGTCGGAGCCGGCTGGCCCATCGTGTTCCGGCGCTCGGTCATGCTGTCCTCTGCCGATTGCAGTTGTCTCGTTCTGGGCCATCTGGCGGCCGCTGGAACGATGGTCGGCCAAGAGGGTGCGCTTGTCCACCATGGTTTGTCTCGTGTCGGACGCGGTGGAGTGTTCGAAGTTGGAACACTCCGGCCGTGGCATAGCGATTGCAGAAAGGGGGTCGAGCCGACATCCCGAGCCCGAAACAGCGGAGACACCATGTCCATCGATCCTTTTCACCGCCCCCTCCCTCGCCGCATTGGTCGGCTGACGTCATGCATGGCTTGCATCACGATGGCCTGCGCGGCCGTTGGTGCGCTCGCGCACGGCGACGTGACGCCGCAGGCCGTCGACACCTCCTCGCTGCCCAAACTCGGCGAGCAATGGCGAAACGAGAATCCGTATCGCAGGAACGATGCGGCGATCAAGGTCGGAACCTCCGCCTACAACCAGAACTGCGCCCGCTGCCACGGCATCGAAGCGATTTCCGGCGGAATCGCCCCCGACCTGCGCAAGCTCGACAACGACTGCGCAACGACGAAGGACGCCGCGCGCAAGGCGGCGTGCGTCAAGGACAACGACGAGTACTTCCTGACCACCGTCCGACACGGCCGCACGCGCAACGGCGCGGTCTACATGCCGCCGTTCGAAGGCACGTTCGATCAAGAGGCGATGTGGGCGATCAAGAGCTATCTCGAAACGCGCCGCGACAAGCCGTTCTGATCCAGCCCGAGGAACGGAACACGCCATGACATCCACACAGCACTCCGCCGGCAGGCGCGCCTGTCTTCGCCGCATCGTGGGGGCGGCCGCAGGCATCGGCCTCGGGGTCTGCCTGCCGGCCGCTTCCGCCGTCACGCTCGCGAAGGTTCGCGAACGAGGCACCCTGGTGGTCGGGGTCTACCAGGACATGCCGCCGTTCCATGTGTCGGGCAAGGGCATCGACGTCGAACTCGCGGGCGCACTCGCCGAGTCGCTCGGCGTGAAGATGTCCCTGCTGCCGTTCAACGCCGACGAAAACATGAACGACGACCTGCGCAACATGGTCTGGCGCGGGCACTACCTCGGCTTCGGGCCGGCCGACGTGCTGATGCATGTGCCGGTCGACCGCCCGCTGATCGACGCCACGCCGCAAGCGACCATCTTCGCGCCCTACTACCGCGAGCGTGTCGTGCTGGCCCGAAACCTCGAGCGCGTGCCGACGCTCGACACGATGCGGCCGCTCGCCGAGCAGCGCATCGCCGTCCCGGGCCAGACGCTCGCCGGCTGGCTGCTCCTGGGCGCCGACGCAGGCGCCTATCGCGACCGCCTGTCGACGCAATGGAGGGATGGCACCGAGTGCGCGCGAGCGCTCCAGCGCGGCGACGTGACGGTCGCCGCGGGGCTCGCATCCGAACTCGAGTCGGTGCTGCTGGGTGACGCGCGCTTCGCAATCGAACCCATGCCCTCGCCGCGCGCGCCACGCAACGGCTGGGCGAGCGGCCTGGCGGTCAAGAGCGACGGTGCCGATCTCGCGCAGGCCCTGCAGGCAGGCATGAACCGGCTCACGCAGGAAGGCCGCCTGAAGGAGATCTTCGCGCGCTTCAACGTGGCGTGGCGCGCTCCCTGACCTCCTCTGTGCCGCGAGGCGGCCAAGCCGTTCTCAGCGGCTGGGGTCGATCAGGTATTTCTCGCCGGTGGCCCGCTTGTTGTAGGCCGCGATCATCTCGGGCTGGAGTGCTTCGGCGAGCGACACCTTGCGCGTGTAGTGGCTCGCGAAGGTGGTCTTGAGCTCGCTCGCGACACGTTGCTTCAGCGCCTGGACCTTCTCCGGGCCGACCTTCTGCAAGAAGGGGAACAGGAGCCATCCGCCCATGCCCCAGGTCATGCCGAAATTGCGATTGAACTCGGTCGGGCTGGTGTCCAGGCCGCCGTAGATGTAGACCTGCTTGTGCGTGTTCGAGCCGTAGCGGCTGTACTCCTTCGCGTTCTTGTTCACGGCGATCTCCATCGCCGTGAGGATCTGACCGGCGAGCTTTCCGCCGCCGATCGCGTCGAAGGCGATCGTCGCGCCGGTGGCGACCAGCGCCTCGACGAGTTCCTGCATGAAGCTCGCCGATTCGGTGTTGCACACGTGGCGGGCGCCGATCCCGCGGAGCAGGTCGGCCTGCTCGGCCTTGCGGACGATGTTCACCAGCCCGACGCCATCGGCGATGCAGATGCGATTGAGCATCTGGCCGAGGTTGGACGCCGCCGCTGTGTGCACGAGCGCCGTGTGGCCTTCGCGCCTCATGGTCTCGACCATGCCGAGTGCCGTCAGCGGGTTCACGAAAGAGGAAGCGCCGTCGTCAGCCGTGGCGCCTTCGGGAAGAAGCAGACATTGGGTCGTGTCGATGCTGCGGTATTGCGAGTACATCGCACCTCCAAGCACGGCGACGTTCCTTCCCATCAAGGCCTGCGCGGCCGCGGACGATCCGGCGGCGACCACGCGCCCTGCGCCCTCATTGCCGACGGGCATCGACTGCCCGACGCGCGGCGCCATTGCCTTCATCGCCGCCGCTGGAATCTGGGCCGTGACCACTGGCCGCGATGCGGAGCCGGAGGTGCGTGCCGTCGTCATGTCGGCCGCACCGAACAGCAGGCCGATGTCGGAAGGGTTGATCGGCGAGGCCTGAATCTGCACCAGCACCTCGTTGGCGCCGGGCGTGGGCACCGGGATCTCCGCGAGCGAGAGTTCGAGTTCGCCGTTCTCGCGGACGAGGGATCGAAGCTGGAGGGCAGAGCTTGGAACATTCATGGCGGTTCTCCCGTGGAAACCGGCAACTCTAGACCGAAGCGTGCCGGTTTGCCTGGGCCTATGCTGGGGGCTTCGATCACTGGAGAAAAACCGATGACGAAGCTCGATGCAAGTGCCCTGGCCCACACGCGGAAGACCGTGCAGTCCTACGAAGGCTTCGCTCGCGAGTACGACGAACTCGTCGACGCGCGCCGCCCGCCGCACATCGAGGATGCGCTGCGCCGCCTCGTGCAATGCCTGCCGAGCGGCGGGACCGTTTTGGAGGTCGGTTCGGGCACCGGGCGCGACGCCGACTTCATCGAGTCGCTCGGCATGTTCGTGCGGCGAACCGACGCGACGCAGGCGTTCCTGGACCTGATGGCCGAGCGCGGCAAGAAGGCCGATCTGTTGAACGTGATGACCGACGAACTCGACGGCGGACCCTACGACGGCGTGCTCGCGATGGGCGTTCTGATCCATGTGGATCGCGAGCAGGTCGACCCCGTGCTGCGCAAGATCCACGCGGCCCTGAAGCCCGGCGGGGCGTTTCTGGTCGCGATGCGCAAGGGCGAAGGAGAGACCAGCGGCGAGTACCACACCGTGCAATGGACGGGCGAGCGCTTCGCCGCGCTGCTTGCCGCGGTTGGCCTGTCGGTCGCGTGGCGCGCGGAGTGGGTGGGCCGCGACGGCAACGACTGGGTCACCTTCCTGGCCAGGCGCTCGCCATGAGCCGACGCGGGCCCGCCCCGCCCGCTCGGCCAAGCGTGGACGCGAACGAAAAGATTCGCATCGACCCAATGTGTGCTGGCAGACAGTCGTGTCGTCAAGGGCGGCCCACACTCGCCCTTCCGATGCAACTGAGGAACCCTCGTGGCCAGCGTCGAAAATCATCTGATCGCGCGGCTCCCGCGCCGGGATCGCCAGCTGTTGCTCGACGTCTGCGAGCCGTTCGCGTTGGTGATTGCGGATGTGCTGTCCGAGCCGGGCAAGGCGACCCGGCACCTGTTCTTTCCGATCACCGGGTTCTTGTCGCTGGTGGCGCCGATCGAGGGCCATGCAGGCCTGGAGGTCGGCATGGTCGGTCGCGAGGGCATGCTCGGCGCCCACGTGGCCCTAGGGGTTGCCGCCGCACCGTGGCGCGCACAGGTACAAGGCGCCGGGAGCGCGTGGCGGCTCAGCGCGGCCGACTTCCGGCGTGTGCAGGGGCGCAGCGCCGCCGTGCGCGGCACGCTGAACCGCTACCTTTACATGCGCATGGCGCAACTGGCCGCTTCTGCGGCGTGCCTGCACTTTCACTTGATCGGTCCGCGTCTCGCGCGCTGGTTGCTCGCCACGCAGGACTGCGCGCAGGCAAGCACGTTCCGGGTGACCCACGAGTTCCTTGCATACATGCTCGGCGTGCGCCGCGTCGGCATCACCGTGGCGGCCGGCGCGTTGCAGCGTGCGGGGTTGATCGAATACCACCGAGGCCACCTGACGGTGCTCGATCGCGAAGGCCTCGAGGTTGCAGCCTGCGGCTGCTACTCGGCTGATCGACGCGCGTACCTTGCACTCATGCGCTGAGCTTGCAGCCCGGCGATCGGAGGCTACCCTTTCGTGGGCGGCAGGTCGGACTCGCGCAGCAGGACCGGCTTCAACGACCCGCCTGCGACCCTGCGCCGCACTGCCGCTTCGATATCGTCCGTGTGAGCGAAGTACGTTGCCATCGGGTCGTCGCCTTGCTCGGTTCGACGGAAGCGGTAGTGCAGCGTTTGCCTGGTGATGCTCGCCCCCACCGATTCGCCGTCGATCTCGACGAAGAACCGGACTTCACCGGATCCCGGATGAAAGAATGGTTCAGTGCTCATGCGCTGAGCATGCATGCCCCGCCGCCGGATGTCTGTGCGGCAGCGCACGGAAGGTTTCGACAAACGCGCGCAAGGTGTTCCTCATGCCACTGACCCGCAAGACCGCCCCGCCCCTTCGGCGCCACGTGCTGCGCGATGCACTGCCTGGCACTGTCCAGTTGCTCGCGCAAAAGCATGCCCACGCGATCCAGAAAGGCTTCATCGACGACTATGTCGCGCTCGACTGGCTCGAATGGCGCGGTGGCACGCTCAAGTTGACCACCGTGGGCGAGAACATCTGCAAGCAACTCGCTCATCGGTCCTAGAGTCGGTCGAGATCGTGCAGCGGGAGATCGATCGAAAACACACAACCCTTGTTCGGCAGATTCTTGACGGTCAGCGTGCCGCCATCGGATTCGACACTCTTCCTGGCGATCGAGAGCCCGAGGCCCAGCCCTGTTCTGTCGGGCCCAGCCTGGACAAATGGCTTGAACAGATCGTCGACAGTTTGGGGATCAAGCCCGCCGCAGCAGTCTTCCACGTCGATCAGCACCCTCTTGCCCGAGGCGTGAGCACGCAGCGTGACCTGAGTGTGGGCGTGCGTGTATTTGAAGGCGTTTTGCAGCAGATTGGAAACGGCACCCAGCATGAGGCCGCGGTTCGCGCGAATCGCCAGAGCAGGATCTACCGGCGTCACCACGAAGGGGCAGCCTCTGGCCTTGGCGTCCAGGTCTGAAGCATGTTGAGCATCGGCGATGAACGATGCGAGCGAGAACGTCTCCGCCGGCAGTGCGCGATGTTGCTCGCTCACGTCAGCCAAGGATCGATCGATCAGGCTCTTCAGGCTCGCGAGACTGCGTTTCAATACCGCGCCGGTGGCACCGCTGATGGATAGACTCCCCTGTTCGAGGGCCGCCACGGAAAGAATCGCCGTCGAGAGGTGGTTGCGAAGCTCGTGCGCCAGGAATGCGGCCCGCTCGTGTTCCGCAGCGTGTTGCCGACTCGATATGGAGATGTCGCGCTCTTCGCTGAACTTCGTGACCGCATCGGCGATCGCGTTGTCCAGGCAACGGTTCAAGGTCCGAAACTCGGGAATCGCAAAGGGTGCGTCGCGATCGAACGCCAGCTCGGTGATGGCCTGACACAGATCGCCGTAGTCGTGCACGACCTGGTTGATCGAGAACCCGAGCTCGAGCAGCTGCTTGCCATGCGCTGCGGCGCTGACCCCCACCTCGGACAACGACAACGAATCGCCGCCCGATCCGCCGGAGATCTTCAGGCTCTCGGCGTCTTCGTCTGCCTCTTCGGCTTGCAGCGTTCTGCGCAACTGCTCGAGGAACAGCGGCACTCCGTTCTTCAGTTGCTCTTCAGTGGCCTGTCGGTACGGCCGCTGAGCGACCTTTGCCTTGCATCGCGCGATCAACTCGTCGCGATTGTTGGCCAAAAACGTGTGCATCATTTGCTTGTCAGGGAATCAACCACGGGCCTTTGCCTTTGCCCGAGCCCCAGACTATTCACGTTGGTCGCGGCCGTCTGTGCGGCAGCGCACGGAAGCGGGTGCGAGTCAGCTCCTACCATCGACGCGCAAGGAGTTCGCTCCATGATCGAATCGTTGGGAATCGTGACCGCTCAAGCCTGCTACGAACTGCGCTTCGCCAACCTGTTCAACAGAGGGCGCGGATACGCGTTCCCATGCGACGCACAGGGCCACGTGAACATCGACGAGCTCACCGATCGCGCCCGAACGAACTATCTTTTCGCCAGGGCGGTCGTCGGAACAGAGCTGTCGGCTCCCACGGTCTCGCCAGCCGGCGGCGAGCCCGGGAGCCACTTCGCCGTCATGCTTGCGTTGATCGGTCGTTGATCCAGGCTCTGAGCAGGGTATAGGCAACCGCGAGCACCACCGGTCCGACGAAGATGCCGACGAGGCCGAACGCCAGAAGCCCGCCGATGACGCCGGCGAAAATGAGCAGCAACGGCAGGTTCGCACCGCGCTTGATCAGCATCGGCCTGAGCACGTTGTCCATCGTCACCACGATCACGGCGCAGACGAGCAGTACCGTGCCCCAGGCCGCCTCGCCGCTCCAGTAGAGCCAGATCACGGCCGGAACCAGCACCGGGGAGGGGCCCACCTGCGCGATGCACAGAAACAGCATCACGGCAGTGAGCAAGCCGGCGAACGGCACGCCGGCGATCGCGAGGCCGAATCCGCCGAGCCCGGACTGCACGACCGCCGTGACCACCACTCCGAGCGCGACGCTTCGGATCGCCTGGCCTGCGAGCTGCACCGCGTTCTCGCCGCGCTCGCCGGCCAGGCGGCCGCCGAAACGGGCCACCTCCAGTGCCGCGGCTTCGCCACGCGCGTACATCAGGGCCGCGAGAACGAGCGTCAGCAAGAACTGCACGAACAGGAAGCCGACATTGCTGGCCTCGGCGACAAACCATTTCGTGACGTCGCCGGCGTACGGCATCAACCGCGCCAGAAGCCCCTCCACTCCCGAAGCCGCCGCCTGCTCCCACGCGAGGACGGCCTTCGCCCCGACGAAGGGCAGGCTCGCAATCCAGTCGGGCGGGGTCGGCATGCGAAAGCCGGAGAGCGACTTCAGCTGCACGACGATCTCGTCCGCGTTGGAGACGATCGTGCCGACGGCCAAGGCCAGCGGAACCACAAAGACCAGGAGCAAGGTCACCGTCATCGCCGCGACTGCAAGCCACCTGCGCCGCCACAGGCGCGCCTGTAGCCACAGCATGGCCGGCCACGTAGCAACCACGATCATCGTGGCCCAGATCGCGGCGGCAAGGAAAGGCCGCAGGATCCACAGCGAGGCGATGATCAGCGCCCCGAGAAAAATCGCCCCCAGAAACGTGCGGGTCAGTTCGCGTTCAGGTGTTGCCATGAGCGACGCGCTTATCGCGCGGTCCTGACCGGAAGCAGGCGGTCGTACTCCTTCTTGACCACGTCGTAGCACTCGCAGGTTCTTTGCTCGAGGCCCTTGCGGTCCACAACCGTGATATGGCCTCGCCTGTACCGGATGAGTCCCGCTCGCTGCAGGCTGGCAGCCGCGTCGGTCACGCCCTCGCGGCGAACGCCGAGCATGTTGGCGATCAGCTCCTGCGTCATCACCAGCTCGGACGCCTGCAATCGGTCCAGGCTGAGCAGCAGCCAGCGGCACAGTTGCTGATCCAGCGAGTGATGACGGTTGCACACCGCCGTCTGGGCCATCTGCGTGATCAATGCCTGCGTGTACCGAAGCAGCAGATGCAACACCGGACCTGAGCGTTTGAACTCGTCCTTGAGCAATTGGCCACGCATGCGAAAGCCTTGCCCAGCACTTTGCACGACCGAGCGGCTGGGCGTGGTCTCGCCGCCCATGAACAGCGAGATCCCGACGATGCCTTCGTTGCCGACCACGGCGATCTCCGCCGACGCGCCGTCTTCCATCACGTAGAGCAGCGACACGATGGAGGTGGTCGGGAAATACACGTGGGTCATGGTCATGCCCGACTCGTACAGCACTTCGCCGAGCGGCATCTCCACCGGCTCGAGCGCGGGCAGCCATCGCGCCCACTCGTCGGCGGGCAGGGCCGCGAGAAGATGGTTCTTCTTTGGATCCGGACGCGTTGCCATGCTGGCTCCAGCAAAGCCACGATCCACAAGATCGCCGACGCGGCGTCTCTGGGGAGCTTGACTGTCCGAGTATAGGCAGCGGCGGGCATTCGCTTTGTGCGCAAGCGCACAGATCACCCGTCAGGCGGGAGTATGGCAACCAGTCGGGGAGGAGTTCATCCGGCTCCGTTTTTCATTCTGCGCACATTCCGGCGTGCTCTTGCAACGCGACGGCGCTTGCGGGCGACGGCACTTGGGCCCGTGCCGAGCGTGTGATGCGGATGCATGTCGACACCGCGCGTGGCCAGCATGTGCTGGATGTGGGCCAGGCGCTGTGCGGCCTTGTCGCCTAGGCGTTGTGCGATCAGTACCGTGAGGATCTCGATGACCGTGAGGTGCGCCAGATACGACTCGGGCCCGACCGGCATCACCGGATCGGGCGCCACCTCGATCGCGAGCAGGATGTCTGCCATGCGCGCCAGTGGCGAGCTGCGCTGCGTCAGCGCAATGATCGTGGCGCCACGCGAGCGCGCCACGTCTACCGCCTCCAGCAACGACGGCATGCCCCCGACGTGGGTGATCGCCATGACCACACTGCGGCGGTCGGTGGTGGACGCCGAAATCAACTGCACATGGGGATCGAGGTAGGTGTTCGACACCACGCCGAGCCTGAACAGCCGCGCGTGCAGGTCCATCGCCATGAAGTTCGAGGTGATGCCCACCCCATAACAGTCCACGCGCCCGGCCTTGACCAGCGCGTCGGCAGCCGCCTGCACGGCCTCGGGCGACAACTGCGCCTGCACGCCATGGACCACGGCCGCGGCGCCACGCGAGATCTTGTCGATCACCTGGCGCGCGTCGTCGGTGATGCGCACGCGGCGGTTCAGCGGCGAGTCGCGCAGGGCAAGGTCCTGCGCCAGCGCGAGCTTGAACTCGCGCAGGCCGGCATAGCCGAGGTCTCGGCAGGTGCGCAGCACGGTGGGCACCGAACTGCCGGCGCGCTGCGCGAGGTGCTCGAACGTCTCGTCGAGCACGCGATGCGGGTCTTCCAGGATCAGCTCGAGCACCCTGCGCCTCGAGGCAGTGGCGCGCCCGATGATGGTCGCTACCTGGTCACGTACACGTGAGCTCATCGGCGCAACGCAAACGACTGCGATGGCCGCTAGTTCTTCAGAGACGTGTTCCAGAAGAACGGATAGGTGTGCGGCGTGTACCCCTGCAGCGATGGCGCGCGCGACGAGAGGCTCGCGAACTTGCCCACGTGGATGTAGGGCACTTCGTCGTAGACCACCTGCTGCACCTTGCCCCACAGCGCGCCGCGCTTGGCCGGGTCGGGTTCCTGGTTCAGCGCGGCGAGCGCCTGGGTCTTCGCCGGCGAGCTCCACCAGCCCGGCGCACCGTCGCCAAGTTGCGGTGGCGAGAGCATCGGCTCGGGAAACAGGCCTGAGTGGGTGATGTAGATGTCCCACAGCCTCGGGTCGGTCCGGCGCTGCAGCAGAGTGGACCAGTCCACCACGTTGAGCTCGGCCTTGAAGCCGGCGCGCTTCAACTGCTCGGCCATGATCAGCGCGATGTTGTAGTGAAAGTCATATTGCCGGCTGGTCAGGATGCGCACGGCCTCGCCCTTGTATCCGGCGGCCTCGGCCATGGTCTTGGCCTTCTTCGCGTCGCGCTCGTTGTACTTGGCGGTGCCGGCGTCTGAGTAGAACGGCGTGCCCTTGGGAAAGTGGTTGCCCTCGGCAATGAAGGAACGGGTGTCGCCGAAGCCAGCGGCCAGCATCTCGCCAGGGCCGAATGCCGTCTGCACCGCCTGGCGTACGGCCTGCTGCGACATCGAACCTTCCTTGGTGTTGAACACCAGGTAGGGGAAGCCGAACGAGGGCGTGAGCAGAGGCACCACCTTGCCCTGCGCGCTCTCCAGCCGGCTCAGGGCGCCGATCGGCAGCAGATCCGCGTAGTGAAACTGGCCCGCCAGCGCACCTTCGACCCGGGTGTTGGCGTTGGGCACGGGCAGGAAGCGCAGCTCGTCCACCAACGCCACCCGCTTGCCACCGTAGCCGCTGGCCGGCTCCTTGCGCGCCGAGTAGCCATCGAACCGCGCCAGCAGCACATATTGATCGGGCTTGCGTTCCTTGAACTGGTAAGGCCCCGTGCCGATGAATTCCTTGAGCGGCTGCGCGAGCGATTCCTTCGCCATGATGGCTGCCATGCCTGACGGCATCGCAAGCTGCGCCAGCAGCGGCGCGTAGGCGCTCTTCAGTGCGATCTCCAAGGCGAGTGGGCCTTTGACAGTGAGGCTCTCTACCTGCGCGCTGACCGACTTGCCACGCGGCGACACCTCCATCCAGCGCTTGAGGCTGGCCACCACGTCTTCGGCGTCGAGATCGCGGCCGCTGTGAAGCTTGACGCCCTTGCGCAGCGCGATGCTATAGAGCTTGCCGTCGGCCGACACCTTCGGCATGCCTTCGGCCAGCATCGGCACGAGGTTCGACTTGGCATCGAACGTGTAGAGCGTTTCGTAGACGTGCTGCATGATGATGCAGACGAGGTCGGCCGGCGTGGACTGCACGTCCAGAGTGGGCGGTTCGGCAACCATCGCCAGATTGAGCGCTGACTTGCTCTGGGCCAGTGCTGGCGCAGGTACCGACATGGCGATCGCTGCAGCAAGTGAGGCCATGGTCGCGACGCCACGGCGAAGGACTGCGAACGGCATGAGCGCTCTCCTGGTTGAAAGCCAATTTCAGGTCGAGGGAGAGTAGGCACTACGCGCAGTGCATGCGATTGGGAGGAACCCGCAGGCGTTCGTTGCCCAAACCTGAATGACAATTTCAGGTGCAGTTTCGGGTGCAATTTCAGGTGCACATGGCCAAGTCGTCAGCCATTGCGTTCCTGATTTCTTTTCCGGTGCGCGCCTGGATTCCGGAAATCCGTCGCTAATCGGACTAACCTCGCGGAATGCAAAAAGACATCGAACCCAAGCCCATGGACCCCTTCACCCTCGAGGAAGAGCGGGGGCTTGTCGACAGGCTCGATACGCTCTCGGTGGCGTTGCTGGAGGGCTATATCGCCTCGGCTCGGGCCTCGCTGGGAAACAACGCCTTGGCGGCAACCTGGCGGGCGCGCATCGAGTTCGGAGCGCGCCACGCCGAACAGGCGTTGATCAAGGCGCAGGCCGCCGCAGCGCGCGAAGCACTTCTACCTCCTCCCGCGGCGCCGGCCGTCGTGTCGAAGTCGAAGAAGGCGGCCGCGCCCGTTGCAGACCACGATGCCGAGCAGACGGCCGACGAAGAGTGACCCGAGAAGGGCGTGCCGTTCGCTTGCCATCACATCGTGCCCACGCCGACCAGCATCTCGCACGGACCGACGAAGCCCTCGTTCGTTTCGAACGTGGCCAGCGCCGTCTCGATGTCATGCCAGACCTGCGCTCGTTGATGCTCGTCGAGCGTGGACATCATCTGATGCAGCGCGCCGAATGACTCGCGCTCGAAGCGCACGCACTCTGCCGCGCTCGGCAGCTTCACCGGCGAGGGCACGCGCCGGACTGCAACGTCCTTGAATCCCGCCCTTGCGAACGCGGCTTCGAGCACGCCCTCGCCGCCGAGCGAGAACGGCCCGGGCTGGCCCGCAAGCGGTGCCGGCAAGTGGGCGCGCTCGCGGATGATCTTCACGGGAATCGAGAAGAAGCCATTGCGCTCGGGCGTCGAGTAGACGATTGCCGCCACGCGTCCGCCCGCCTTGAGCGCGTGCTTCATGCCCGCCAGCGCGCGCTGCTGGTCGGGAAAGTAGATCAGTCCAACGCGGCTGATCGCGACGTCGAACGAGGCCGCTGGCAAGGTCGTGAGCGCCTCGCCGTCGATCTCCTGCGTCGCGACGATGCCGCCGAGCCCGGCAGCCCGCGCGTCGCGTTCGGCGTGTGCCAGCAGCGCCGGTGCGATATCGGTCGCGAGCACGTGACCTGCGGGGCCGACACGCCGCGCCGCCGCGATCGACTGCTCGCCGGCGCCTGCGGCGACGTCGAGTACGCGGCATCCGGGACCGACGCGCGCCATCTCGAACATCACCTCGGTGGCATCGCCCAGCCAGCTGCCGATGAACGGCCCCCAGCGATGCCATGCCTCTGCCGCACTCTGCCACTGCGCACGCGTCGTGGTCTTGAACTTCTCCGCGTCGAAGGTGGCTGGCGCGAAGGCTTGCAGCACGGTGTTCATTCGCCGTCTCCTGTCATCAAGGTCCACCGGGTATCGGCGGCTGGTGAAACTTTGGTTCCAAATGCTCGACGGTGCCAGTCCAGAATCTGGACTCGCCCTCGAGCCCTGCATCCTGTAGGCTCGATTCATGATCGACTACGGCCAGTTCTGCACGGTCGCGCGCGGCGCAGAGGTGTTCGGCGAACGTTGGACGCCGTTGGTCGTGCGCGAGCTGCTGTGCGGCAGCACGCGCTTCAACGACATTCGCCGCGGCGTGCCGCGCATGTCGGCCTCGCTGCTGACGCAGCGGCTGCGCAAGCTCGAGGAGATCGGCGTCGTCAAGCGAGTCGTCGGCGCAGCCGGCGGGCCCGCGCAATACCACCTGACCGGCGCCGGCGAAGAACTGCGTCCCATCGTGATGGCGCTTGGCGAGTGGGGCGCGCGCTGGATCGGCAGCCGCCTCAAGCGCGGTCAGCTCGACGCGGGCTTCCTGATGTGGGACATCCGCCGCTTCGTGCGTCTCGACGAATTCCCGCGCGAACGTTCTGTGCTCATCCAGTTCCGCTTCACCGACGCGCACGCCGGCGAGCGCCGCTGGTGGCTCGTCGTCGAGGGCGCCAGTGCCGACCTGTGCCGCGACGACCCGGGCCCCGAGCCCACCTTGGTGGTCGAGTCGACGGTGCTGGCGCTGACCGAGATCTGGACCGGCGACCGCGACGCGCTCGAAGCCGTCGAGAGCCGTGCGGTCCGCGTGCGCGGCGGTGCGGCCGATGCACGCGACCTGTGGCGCTGGCTCGGACGCAGCGCTTTCGCAGACACACGGCAAGCGTGCCGCAAGCAGGCGTGAGGAAGGGCAGCCTGTCGCCGCCCCGCTCTACGGAATCGGATAGGGCTGCTCGTCCGGCGTGGTGAGCGCCATGTCGCGATACTGCGCACGCCACGCATCGGGCGGATAGCTCGCCGGGTCGCGCGGGGCGAGGTGCTCGACGAGGTCGAAGTGGTTGATGCGGTGGGCAAGCGTCTCGTTGTCGAACCGTGCAGTGCCGCAGATGTGCGACATGATTGAACGGCACATCAGCGCGTATGACCACGGGGCTGATCCGATCCCGTCGAGGCCCACGCCCAGAAAGTACAGGTTGGCGGCATCGAGGCTGCGAAAGATGCAGCCGCAGCGCGCAGCCAGCGCGTCGAGTGTGCGGATCGAGGCGATCTGCGGCGAGGCAAAGTACGACAGGTCGATGCCGTAGCCGGTACCCCAGAGCAGCAGCTCGGCCTCGAGAAGGCTTCCGTCCGACAGCGTCACCGTGCCGCCGGCAATGCCTTGCACGCTGGCGCGATGACGCTCGATGCGGGCGTAGTTCTCGAGCATGCCGGGGCGGCCGGGAATGAGCTGGTCGCGCCGCACGTCGAACTCATGCGTCGGCATGATCTCGGTGATGCCGAACTTCTCGTAGCGCGATCGCAGGTCGGCGCCCAGGACGGCGTTCTGCTCCTCGAGCGTCATGCCGCTGGCCTGCAGCCTTGCGAACCCCCGAACGCTGCCCGCGATGTGCTTGGGCTTGCGCGTGGGCATGAACCATCGCATGCCGCGAAAGGCCCAGGCCACGCGGCCCGCGCCGTGTTGAAAGCACAGCTCCAGCAGATCGAAGGCCGATGCACCGCCACCGACCACGAGCACGTTGCGGCCCGTCAGCGCGCTCGGGTCGCGAAGCGCACTGGAGTGAAACTCGCGCACCGTACTGTCTTCACGCGAGACCTCCGGAACAAGCGGCGTGTTGTGGGCGCCCGAAGCGCAAACGACATGCCGCGCATGCACCACGCCGTTCGGTGTCGAGAGCTCCCAGCCCGATCCCTCTTCACGTTCACGCGCCAGCTGCACCGGCGCGTTCAGCCGGATTCCATCCGCCAAGCCGAACCGCTCTACCCAGGTTTCGATGTTGGCCAGGATGTGCGGCTGCGTGGCACCGTGCAGCGGCAGATCGCCGAGCGTCCAGTCGACCTCGCTGATCTGGATGTCCTGCCACGCGGGGAGGTCACGCCACAACCCGCCGACCCGGCCCTGCCTCTCGAGCACGATGGCCTCGAGCCCAGCTCGACGCGCATACGCAAGTGCGATGACGCCGGCCAGGCCGCCGCCGATGATGGCCACGTCGAAGCGCTTGCCGGCACTCGTCATGCCGCATAGTAACCGCCGCCTGCCGTACGCGCCGGCGATCAGCTGACAGCAGCCAGCCAACCACCACCGAACCCGGCGCGCTTGAGCCCGCGCCGCAGCGCGGCACAACGCCGCATGTCCTTCCACACGCGCTCGTTGCGGTAGTTGCCGATCATCATCACGATCGGTCCCTGGTCGATGCCGAGGTAGTCCGTCGCAACCCAGCCGAAGTTGGCGTCGACGCGGCCGTTGCTGAGCCGGGCATCGATGGTCGTGAAGCTGCGGTTGAACGAATCGAGGAAGCCGTACCTCGAGTAGATGAAGTCGCCATAGCGGGCGTGCATCTCCTGCGCCGCGGGGATCACGATCTCGGGCGCGAACGGCAGCGAAGACAACGCGGCGGTCGGTGCGATCGTGCCGTCGTCTATCGTCCCGGCCAGGCCCGCGCCGCGCGCCCGGTAATCGAGAAAGAAGCGCCCTCGTCCGCGGCGATCGGTGTCGTGCAGCCAGCCTGGCCCGTCGCACGCGGTGAAGCCCCAGACGTTGGCACCGTAGTCGAGCCAGCCCTTCGGGTTGGCGATCGCGTAGGCGCGCTGTGCGTACGTGGCGCGGCGGCTGTTCTCGAAGTAGTCGATGCCGCGCCGGCGCATCGTCGCGTCCTGGATGGCGCGAAAGTCGACCCACAGGTGCGAGTACTGGTGCCCGAACAGCGGCGCGAAGCCCAGGTACTCGTACCCCATGAAGCGCGACCAGGCGGCGCGGTAGTTCTCGCTCCACGCACTCCAGGCACTCGCGTCGACCGGGTGGGTCGGCGAGCCGAGCGCGAGCAGCACCACCAGCATCGCTTCGTTGTAGCCACCCCAGTCGTACGGCGCAAAGCCTTCCTCGGGGCTCCAGCTCAGGCTGATCAACTGCCCGCGCACCTGCGCCCACTTCCAGTCGACGCGCCCGTAGATGGTGTCGACACCGGCGCGAATCTCCCGCTCGTCCGCATGCTCGCCGTCGAAGTGCACCTGGGCATGCAGCAAGCCACCCAGCAGCAGCGCGGTGTCGACCGTGGAGACCTCGCTGGGGCCGGCGCGGGTGCCGGTCTTCATGTCGAGGAAGTGATAGAAGAATCCCTTGTGGCCGCTCATGCCGCGCCTGGCCGGCCCTTGCGGCGCGTCACGGAAGAAGCGGACGGTTGCGAGCGTGCGCTGTCGGGCCTGTTCGCGCGTGATGTAGCCCCGGTCCTCGCCGATCACGTAGGTGCTCAGCGCGAAGCCGATCGCGGCAACGCTGGCCGGCGACGGGCTCGGAAATCGATCGGGCACCAGCCCGTTGCCCGGGTTGCCGGTGAGCCAGAAGAACTCGAAGGTGCGTTTTTCGATGTCGTCGAACAAGGGCGGCAACGGCGGGCGCGATGCGAGCACCGGCGGATCGATCGGCGCCGCGGCACGCGACGCTTCATCGGCCTCGAGAGACTTGTCGTAGACCGGACCGCGCAGAAGGTCGGCACAGCCCGCCAATGAGGCGAGCAAGGCGAGCAGGCTGCGGCGCTCGGGATCGAACCTGGACATCGCTCAAACTATATCGAGGCCGACGATGTCGATTTGGCCGCACATCGATCGTCGTACAGTCAGAGGGCCATCCTCTGCTTCGTAAAAAGACGACCGCCATGCCCAACACCGTCAAACTCCACCGCGTTCTGCGTGCTGCCCCCGAACGCGTCTACCGTGCCTTTCTCGACGCCGACGCGATGGCCAAGTGGCTGCCGCCGTATGGCTTCACCTGCAAGGTCCATCACCTGGACGCACGCGTCGGCGGCACGTTCAAGATGTCGTTCACCAACTTCTCGAACGGCCAGGGCCACTCGTTCGGAGGCGAGTACCTCGAGCTGGTGCCCAACGAGCGGCTGCGCTACACCGACAAGTTCGACGACCCCAACCTGGTCGGCGAGATCGAGGTCACCGTGGTGCTGCGTGCGGTTTCGTGCGGCACCGAGGTGAACATCACGCAGTCTGGCATTCCTGACGTGATCCCCGCCGAGATGTGCTATCTCGGTTGGCAGGAGTCGCTGCTGCAGCTGGCCACGCTGGTCGAGCCGGTGATCCCGGGCTGATCCTCCGGTCACGCACAGCGGGCGCGCAGCTCACCACTTGTTGCGCAACTCGCGGAGTTTCACGAAAACGGTCTTCGGATCGGGCTGCTCGGGCAGGTCGGGGAACTCCGCGCGCAGCGCCGCGATCACGCTCGGGCTCGTCAGGCGCAGGAAGGTGTTGAACTCCTTTTCTTCCCGCAACGTGGTCACGCGCGCGGCCTGCGGATCCTGCGATGCCGCTTCGGGCAGCAGCGCTTTCGCGGCGGCGTTGTCGGGCTCGCGCGCAAGCGTGAAGCGCAGGTTGTTCTCGATGTAGTCGTGCCCCGGGTACACGCGCGTATCGGGAGGCAGCTTGGCCAGTTGCTCGACGAACGTGGTGTACAGGTCTTCCGCGTTGCCGCCATTGTGGCAGTTGCCGGCACCCGCGTTGAACAGCGTGTCACCCGAGAAGAGCGCCGGCTGCTCGGTGTGCGAGCGAAGACAGATGTGGCACATCGTGTGGCCGGGCGTGTCCATGCACTCGAGCTCGACGGTGCGGCCTACCTTGATCACGTCGCCGGCCTTCACGCCGCGATCGACGCCGGCGATGCGCGAGCCCGCCAGGTGATGCGCGATCACCTTCGCGCCCGTGGCCGCCACCACCGCCGCATTGCCGCCGGTGTGGTCGTGGTGCTCGTGGGTGTTGAGAATCTGCGTGATGTGCCAGCCGTTGCGCTTGGCTGCCGCCAGGCACTTCTCGTGATCGAGCGGATCGATCGCGAGCGCCTCGCCGCTCTCGGGGCAGACGATCAGGTAGTTGTAGTTGCGGTAGGCGTTGCCGGTCCAGATTCGCTCGACGATCATGCAGTACTCCCGATGCCGAAGGTGGCACTCGGCGATGATGCCACCACGCTACTTCAGCTGGGCGCAACGACGCGGTTGCGCCCCGAGCACTTCGCGGCGTAGAGGGCCTTGTCCGCGGCGTCGACCAGCTCCGCAGGTGTGACCGCAGCGTCGATCGCCACGCTCGCGACGCCGATGCTGACGGTCACCACGCCGAACGGACTGCCCTGGTGCTCGATCGCGAGCGACTGCACCGCCGAACGCATCCGCTCTGCGACGGTCTGCGCGCCATGCACGTCGGCATCGTGCAGCAGCACGATGAACTCCTCGCCGCCGTAGCGCGCGAGCACGTCGCCCGGGCGCGCCAGCGCATGCAGCATCGCGCGCGCGACGATGCGCAGGCAGCTGTCGCCGGCGACGTGCCCGTAGCGATCGTTCAAGCCCTTGAAGTGGTCGATGTCGACCATCAGCACGGCGTACGACTGGGTTTCGCGCCGGCCGTGGCGGCGTGCGCGCGCGGCGCGCTCGAGCGCGCGGTCAACATAGCGCCGGTTGGCGACGCCGGTCAGCGCATCGGTCCAGGCGATCGTCTGCAGCTCGCTGCGGTCGCGCTGGAGAACGTCCTCGCGTTCGATGTGGCGCACCTGGGCCACGATGTTGCGTGCGCCGTAGCCGAGCACGGCGATCAGGATGCCGGCTGCGCCCGCCGGGTAGTCGACGCGGATCAGGAACAGCGACAGCACGAGCAACGCCACCGCGAGGATGATCGGGCTCGCGCTTCGCACGATGCGCACCGCGGCGGGGTTCACGCGCGCGGGTGCGCTTCGGGTGGGGCGGCGGCGCGCGAAGGTCCACAGCACGGCGAAGGCGATCGTGACGATCGAGCTGTCGCGCGCGTCGAAGAGCGGGTTGGCGGCGAGGTAGCGGTTGTTCAGCGCGACGATCGCCCCATAGACGAAGGCGTACAGCGCGAGCGCACGGAACATCTCGCGTTCGCGCGGCTCCACCGCAGCGCGCCATCGGATCGCCGCGCCGGCGCACAGGAACACGTTCTGGATGTCGAGCTGGCGTATCAGCGCCTGGATGCCGGCTTCGTCGGGCACGCCGCGCGCCGTCAGCATGGCCCAGATGTGCAGGAAGTAGCCGATGCCCAGCGACAGCGCGATCAGCGCGTCGATGCTGCGCACCAGGCGTCGGCCGCTCAGCTCCCACTCGCCGGCGAGAAGGAAGGTCAGCGGCACCGCAGCGAGGTTGAACGCGAGCATCGCGTTGCGGTACATCTCGTTCGCGCGGCCGAGGATCAGCTCCTGCCACAGG
>Ga0075366_10000095_pt1 | contig 35412 bp, 39 predicted proteins | sample EndMethybrTD3031_FD_72351 | JGI IMG/M metagenome (GOLD analysis project Ga0075366, IMG submission 72351) | Populus endosphere microbial communities from Tennessee, USA - Endosphere MetaG P. TD hybrid TD303-1 | ecosystem: Host-associated > Plants > Roots > Endosphere | place: USA: Tennessee...
AAAGACTAAGAGTCTTGGCAAAGTTTCTGTTCTCCGCCCCCAGTTTCAACATTGTACATCACTGCAAATTGACGCGCGCTTGCACTGCCAGATGACGCGTTACCATTAGTACCGCATTTAGCCTGTAAGCGAACCTGGACTGTCTCTGTCGTGGCACCATTGGTATCAGAGGAGGCAGCAGTTACACCACCAGCTTCATAAAAGCTAAGTTTAGCATTCTGCACAGCCGAAGCTAGCTGAGCGCTGGTCGGGAGTTTGCCGCCGTTATTATTCGAGTACTCGTTAATGGCGCCGACGATACTTGCAACCTCGCTCTTACGCTGTGTATTACGAGAGTTACGCTGGAGCGCCGGAACCGCCAGGAAGACCACCAATAGGATCAAACCAGCGATCGCCAAGACGATCAGAACCTCGATGATTGTGAAGCCCTCTTTACGTTTACGGAGTTGAGCTTGCATCGCAAATGCCCCCTTTGCTGTAATTTTTAATGCTTATGCTAATTGGATAATACGGATTACTGGAGAAAAAAGCAATAGTTTTTGGTATTCTCCCCCTGTTCTACACGAATGATTGGCCGGCAAGGCCGTAAATTGGCAGCAGCACGGCGGCAACGATAATGAACGCTACGATACCTAGGATGACCATCAAAACCGGCTCAATAATCGTTGAGATAGCCTTAATCTGGTCATCGACCTCTTTTTCGTAGTAATCGGCGGTTTTAGCCAGCATTTGCTCCATCGAACCGGACTGCTCACCAATGCGCAGCATGTTCGGCACCAGCTCCAGGAAATTAGGGTCACGTTGCAGTGCGTCAGACAATGCTTTACCACCCTTCACCTTCTCTGCAGCCTTATGGATAGAGTCTTCCACGTGCACATTGTTCACAGAGTTAGCCGTAATTTCCAGCATCTGGATGAGCGGTACGCCGCTGGAGACCAATGTGCCACCGGTGCGGGCAAAACGGGCCATGTACATTTTTGTAAACAGCGGGCCGACGGGCCACATGCGCATCTTCGCCTTGTCTATAACCTGTTTGCCGCCGAACGTCCGTGCCCAGCGGGTGGTAAAGAACACGGCCAGACCAAGCAAAATAACCACCGCCCACCAATACTTGGTTACGAAGCCGGAAATCGCCAGTAGCACTTTGGTTAGAAGCGGCAGCTCAGCACCCGGCAAGCCTTCGTACAGCACCTGCACCTGGGGTAGCACCGTTACCAGCATGAACGTAACAACACCGATCATCACGGCGACAACGATCAAAGGATAAATCATGGCGCCGCGGACTTTGCTAAGGATCTCAGCGTCTTTTTCCTGCTGCAGCGCGAGGCGCTCCAAAGCTTTATCCAAAGTACCAGAGGCTTCACCAGCGGCAATCAAACTAACATACACCTGGTTAAAGACTTCCGGGTGCTTTCCCATGGCAGCCGACAGCGTAGCTCCGGCTTCAACATCAGAAATAACTTTATTTACAACCACTTTGAGCGGCTTGCTGGTCGTTTGCCCGTTGACGTTTCGAAGGCTTTGTACCAGGGGTAGTCCAGCGTTAATCAGCGTGGAAAGCTGGCGTGAAAACAGCACTTTATCCTTGGTTTTTACACGGTTGAGGCGCTTGCCTATAAATCCGGTAGCTGCCTTTTCGGACAGCGAAATGTCGATCGGAACCAGGCCCTCCTTGCGGATAAGCTTGGAGGCAGCCTGCTCGTTCTCGGCTTGCACATCGGATTTAACGTATTGGCCGGAGGCCGGGTCACGCGCGGTATAGCGAAAAGTCAGCATCTCTTGCCTAGCTCCTCATCAACCGATCAAGCTCATCAAGGTCAACAGCGTGGTTACGGGCTTCTTCGTAGCTAACGGTACCGTTGTGCACCATCGTCGCCAGTGTTTTGTCCATGGACTGCATACCGAATTCGCTTCCGGTCTGGATAACTGCTTCCAGCTGGTGCGTCTTACCCTCGCGGATGATATTGCGCACAGCAGGCGTTGCCACCAAAATTTCGGCAGAAGCAAGACGGCCTCCGCCAATAGCTGGCACCAGGCGCTGCGAACAAATGGCCATCAAGATATTCGCCAACTGTGAGCGGATTTGCGGCTGCTGGTGCGGCGGGAATACGTCGATCATACGGTCAATAGACTGAGCCGCGGAGTTGGTGTGCAGTGTCGCGAATACCAAGTGCCCGGTTTCGGCAATGGTAATAGCCGAGGCAATCGTCTCCAGGTCGCGCATCTCACCGATCAGCACAACGTCCGGGTCTTCACGCAAAGCTGAACGCAGGGCGGCCGAGAATGAATACGTGTCATAGTGGACTTCGCGCTGCACAATCACTGACTTTTTACTGCGGTGCGTGTACTCAATCGGGTCTTCAATTGTAATAATGTGCTCGCTGCGCTCCATATTGATCTTGTGGATCATGGCCGCAAGTGTCGTTGACTTACCCGAACCGGTGGGTCCGGTAACCAGCACCAAACCACGGGGGTAATTAGCAAATTTGTCGATAATCGGCGGCAGACCAAGCTGTTCAATCGTCAAAATCTCGTTAGGAATCAAACGCAAAGCTGCGGCCAGGTTGCCCCGCTCGTGGAATGCGTTCACACGGAACCGGCCAAGATCGCCGAAGGCAAAACTGAAGTCGAACTCTTTGTCCTTAAGCAAAATCTGCTTTTGGTCTTCGTCCAAAATGGCAAAAACAAGTAACTCTACCGCTTCATCAGTTAGCGGCTCGGCACCGGAGACAGGCACCAGCGCGCCATCGACGCGAAGCATCGGCGGTAGACCTACCTGCAGGTGAAGATCAGAAGCTTTCTTCTTTACAACCTCTTCCAGGAGTATTTCAATTCTTGGCTGTCCTTGCATTGCTAGTGTTCCACCCTTTTCTTTCCTTAAGCGCTATCAGAAGCAGCCACGCGGTTAACTTCTGTTAGCGTCGTACGCTGTGCCAAGGCTTTCAGATACCCGTCCTCACGCATTGTAATCATACCCTGCTCCCGTGCGACCTTTTGGATGTCGGCGCTGGTAGCGCGCTTCAGGATAAGCGACTGTATCTCCGGAGTGATATTGAACACCTCGTAGATACCCATTCTACCCTTGTAACCACCAGGAGCGTCAGGACTATCTTTGCCCTTGGATAAAGTATAAGCGTTTTGGGTGCCAAGTGGCAAGGTTTCGTACCCAAGATCTTCGGCGATCTTCTTAAGATCCTCGTCATTCTTGGGCAAAAGATGGCCGATTGTCTTTTTAATTGCCTCTGTTTCGACCTTATCTGTTTCGTACGTCTCTTTATTCGAGCCGATGCGGCGCACCAGGCGCTGCCCAATAACGGTCCGAACGGTAGACGCAATCAGGAACGGTTCAATGTCCATATCCAGCAGGCGCGGCAAAATGCCCGAGGCTGAGTTGGTGTGCAGGGTGCTAAATACAAGGTGTCCGGTCAGCGCGGCCTGCACTGCCAGCTCGGCAGTCTCTTTGTCGCGGATTTCTCCGACCATCACGACGTCGGGGTCTTGACGGAGGATTGACCTTAGGCCATTGGCAAAAGTCAGGCCAACATCGGCATTAACCTGTATTTGGTTGATGCCATCCATCTTGTATTCGACCGGGTCTTCCAGGGTAACGATATTGATGGAATCGTTTTTGATCTCTTGGAGCAGCGCATACAGCGAGGTCGACTTACCCGAACCGGTCGGTCCGGAAGTCAGAATCATGCCGCTGGTGCCCTTGATGCCCTCGCGGATCGTCCTGAGTGCACGGCCGGAATAGCCCATGTCTTCAAGCTTCAGGCTGGTACCGCTCTTGTCCAGCAAGCGAATAACCACTTGTTCGCCCCAAATCACCGGCGAAATCGCAATACGCAGGTCGATCGCCTTCCCTGCCACACTAATACTGAACTCGCCATCTTGCGGGATGCGATGTTCGTCAATCTTCAGATTGGCAAGGATTTTAATACGCGAGACCAGCGGTGGCTCGGTACTTTTTGGCAGACGCAAAATTTCGCGCAAAATGCCGTCGATGCGGCAGCGGATCTTAAGCGAGTCCTGCAAGGGCTCGATATGCACATCGCTGGCGCCGTTTTTGGCAGCATACTCCAAGATGGTCGACAGCGCCTTGCTAATCGGCGAATCCTGCACAATAGTTTTGAAGTTCTTAGAATTCTCGGTCGAGACTTTAGAGCCCTTGCCGCCCGACGAAGCTTCGGGTTCAGGTGCCGGCGCACCAATACTGCTGATGTCGCTCACCACCTGCTCAGAAATATTCGCCTGGTACTGGTGTAAAATATTGCGGATACCCGACTCGCTGGCAGCGTACACCTTGAGCGGACGGCCAATCTTGTTAGACAAAAAGTCCACAGCCTGGACATTGTCGGCGTCGAGCATAGCAACAACCAAGCGGTTCTGCATCTCACCCAGAGGTACTGCCATGTAGCGCTCGGCGATTTCCTGCGGCAAAAGATCGAGCACCTCCTGGTTAATTTTTGCGCTGCTCAAGTTTACATAAGGCACTTTAGTAACGTGCGCAATAGTTTTGGTCAGTGTCTCGTCGGGCACAAAACCACCAGTAGTCAAAAAGCTCAATAAGGGCGTGCTTTCCTTCTCGGCTTTTTCTTTGAGGTCGGCCAGCTGCTCTTTTGAAAGTACGCCGTCTTTAACCAGCGTATCTTCGACCTGCTTTTGGGCGGCGGTAGATAAAACGCTCATACGCTAGTGTAACCTTCCCGCGCTATTGGGGGCCGCCAGTAAATGGATTGGGGTTATTGCTATTACCAATCTGGATTAACTGGGTCGGATCAATTGAGTTGCTGTTGAAGAACTTACTATCAGGCTGCGAGAAATCAGACGTGATGACATCGACTTTCTCGGCCTTTTGCTGGCGGTCAGCCGGTTTGGCAAAAATCCATCCTGAAAGCAGGAACGAAACGACACCACTTACAAACACCAGCACGATAATCAGCGCTATGTCTTTCTGTTTCATTTCACTACCTCGGTCCTGATCTTAAGGCTCTTCTCTGGCTGGTAGAACGTCTGCGCGTCGATGGTGGTTGTTACTGAGCCGCCTTTGTCGCCGGATACTTCAACTTTTTGAATTTGGATCGGGCGGATAGAGCGCTCAAAAACGGTCAGCAGGTTCTTGGTTGCGTCATACGAGCCGGTTACGCGGATTTGGAACGGCACAGGAATTGGCTGCGGCGTGGCACTTTCCTGGTTGGATGCCTGCGCCAACTCATCATCGGTACCGCCGATTGATTGGATTTGCAGCCCCTGACTATTGATCAGCTTCTCTAGGCTGGTAGCGAGCGCTGGAAAGTCGTATTTGCTTGGCAAAGCGTCAAGGACGATTTTGGCGTTATCTCCGTCCTGGTCACCGGTTCCAGCTGGATTGCCCCCCAGAACATTCCGGGGCGTGTTAACGAATGACTTATAGGAATCTTTTAGGCTGTTAACCGCGCTTAAGTCACTTTTAAGTGTCGACAGGGCTTTCTTTTTAGCAGAGATCACGCGGTTTTGGTACATTGCCTGGCTGACGAGCGCCTTGGAAGCAACGGCCGAGAACACAACCAGAAAAGCGGCGATGGCTGTCGCGTATACCATGGTGCTGTTCGCCTTGGTAATCAGTGCGCGCTTGGTAAATGATGCGGTCTTTGCCATTACTGACCTCCTCCGCTCTGGAACAGTTCCGTTGGCTTTGCGACTTCTGAACGCGTGGTCACGATCTGCGGCACGACCAGCGATACTTCTTCCGAATTGCTGAAGATGGCCGGGTCAAACTCTAGGCCGATTTCGTACGTGGCACTCTGGATATCTCTGGTAAATCCGGCTAGCACGACCTTGGAGAAAGCGTTTTTCTCTTTGTCGCCATCGCTACTGTTAGGCTTGTACTTGGTGAATTTGAGCGTATCGGTATAGGTGTTGATTGCCGAAAGGTCATTGGTTGAACCTGCGATTACCATCGTATTCTGGGAGTAATCGATGGTCAGCTTGGAGATGCTGATGGTTGCCGGCGTTACCTGCGCCATGTAATCAGCAAGTCGCGACGACACCACCTTCTGGTCGTGTAGGCTCGGCAGCGCTTGCAATTGATTCTGGACGGTCAAAATCTTATTGAGCTCTTCGACACTTTGCAGCTGATCGCTCGATGATTTAATATCTTTGTTCAGGTCGCTAATATTCTTCTTTTGTAGTACAAAAACGGTCGTCAAGAGAATGACAAAAACCGCTACCGCAATAAGGCTAGCCGAAACTGATGCTAATACAACCAAATGTTTTTGGCGCTTGGCTTTTAGGTACTGGACCTTGATATCGGGCAAAAGGTTGAATTGGATCGTCATTATTCAATCCTCTCCGCCAGGCCCGCCGCAACGCCAAAATGGTTAGAGACGGCCAGCAGCTCATTTTGCCGCTCCGGCGAAAACGAAACATTGCGCCAAGCATTGCCGATCTCGACCTCAATGCCGAACTTATTCGCCAAAAACAGCGGAAACTCCGGCAGCGCCGACGCTCCACCGGTGACGATCATGCGGCTGATACGCATATCCTCGCCATAGCGCGTCTGGAAAAACTTGATTGATTTGTCGATCTCGCCAGTCAAAATATCGATAGTACTGATGATGGCGTCGTAAATCCGGCCTTCCAGCTTGTCTTTGCCAAGCCCAAATTTGAATACAAACTGACGTGCTTGCTTCTCTTCGATATTCAAGTTTTGCGCGGCCGAGCGGATAATCGCCTCTGCCCCCGTCGGGATAGAGCGCGTCAGACGAGGCGCGCCATTCATTGTCACAACTAGGTCGGTAGTCTTGCTGCCGACGTCCAGTACCATCTGCGGCCCGGGTCCATCCTGTGCAACCATTGCGCGGGTGATAGCCAGATTGTCAGGTTCAAAAGCAATCACTTCCAAACCGATAGACTCAAGCATGTCGAGCCGCTGTTCGACGAAATCATTTTCCACGCTGGATAACAGTACTTCTACTTTGGTCTTGTCTTTTGGCGAGTCCCCGATGACTGCCCAGTCAATCTTGGAGTGCTCAATTGGTGTCGGAATAAGCGAATCGGCCTGGTAACGGATAGCTTTGGCAAGTTCGGCGGGCGGCAGCCGGTCAAAATCGACTACAGCAGTAAACACCCTCTGGGACGGAATACCAACAGCGACGTTACGCGTAGTCATGCGCGCTTGCGCCAACAAGTCTTTTATAACCTGTGCCAACTTTTGCTGATCTGTCTTTGAGTCGCTCAAAACAAGCTTGCTGTCTACTGGCACGTAGGCGTATTTAACAAGCGTTTTTACCGATCCATTACCATGCAGTTCTACGAGCCGCACCGCTGTTGTACCGATATCTAGACCAAAAAATGCAGAAACCCCACTCAGTAAGCTCATATTATCTAGAGTATAGCATAAGCGTTACTGGTGATTGCAAGTGATTTTTAGAGAACAGGCGGCAAGCTGGTGATTGCGTCATAGTTGTCCACACGGCCAGTACCCTGCGGGGGCTGGAACATCCATGCGGCAGGACCGAAATTAATGGACTCTGAGATGTTAGTACTGGCGCTGGTTTCATTCGTAGTCGCATTTCTGAGCGTACCTCGGGTCCGGGATAACTCAACGCTATTCGCGACAAGCGCACCATTAACCGTCAGCTTGTTGGTGCAGGCGTTATAAAATGCACCATTGGCAAGTGTAGGCGCTGCAAGAGGCGATCCGGTTGCACAGGTGTAGATAGTCCCGCCGGTTGCACCGTCAGCCTGGGCAATGTATATGCCGTCGAGTTGCGTGACATTGCCACCCACGTAGATATTCCCCAGTACCACTATTTTGAAGAACGGCATGGTGCTCGGCGTCCAGCCGCTGCTAAACGTGATGTTGTTAGTGATGCGCAAATCGCCATCGATATAAATAGTCCAACGGTCGTTAGCCCCGAGGTTAAGATTCCCCAGTGTGGTATCAGAGGTTGCCTCGTAGGTTCCCGTACCGGCAGCTAAAGAGCTGACATTCGGTAGCGCACCAAGGAGCGCCCGCTCCCCGTAATAGTTCCTGGCACATTTTACAGAGCCCCATGAGCCACCGAAGGTGCCAGCACCTAAGTTTACACTTGTATTCGCGAACGCCAGTCCTGTTGGGGGCGGAGCCCCGCCTCCAACATTACCCTGGGCAGTGCCAAAATCGCCGATTCGCGCCGGGCTCTGGGCGGCATATTGCGCCCCCGCTCCGGAGTATCCGCCAGCCGTACCATTGTTCCAGGCTATGATAGCGGCATTATTATTAGTGGAGCAAGAGTTGGAGTTGAGTACAGACTCAAGTCCGTTACCCGTAGACACATCGCCGCCAAACACTTTTACATAGGGTTTGCTTACGACATTAATGCACACTTCAATGCTGTTTGTGCCGGGATTAGATTGCGATATCGGCGTCACAAAAAGCGTCCGGCAATAACTCATATTAGCGACCGCTGTAAAGGCTATCTCCGGGCCTCCGGCATAATTATTCCCTGGGTTAAAGGCCCCCGGACAGGCGACTAAAATAAGCGGTACGCCACCTCCTTCCGCCGGGTCTGTACCCCCGTGGTATCCTAGACGGTTAATTGCACCTCCGTAACAGTTCGCCACGGCACTCCTCGTAGTGCCGGTATTGGTAACACCATACTCAAAATATATCGTATCTCCAGGCTCTGCCTGAGTCTTAATCTGGTTGTTAACCCTTGGGTTGATGGCTGGCGTTAGATTGTAATTACGGGTCAAGCCGAGCAACTGACCGATAGGGTTACCGCAGTCGCGCTTAATAGCATACAGGATTTGCGCCGGATTCGAAGGATTGCGGAATATAATGGCATCGGGGGTCACATTACTTGAATAGTACTGCACGTCATCAATGCTAGACCGCGTGTTAACACCACCAGAGTTATAGGCAAAGTGATAAGTAATCAGGCCGGCATTACTGTATGTCCAGATTATGTCTTCCCATTCTGCCCACCGCACACAGGCCATGTTTTTGGGCGTGCCGGGAGGTGCTCCCAGCATAGTAAGTATAGTAAAGGCTGCACTGGTTGCGTTTTGGTTATTTTGTGGCAAAGAGAATCGCCCCGATGGAGTGCCCGGATCAAGGCAGGCAATTCTGGCACGTATCGTGTTTATGAGGTCAGGTGTATTTTCAACTTGCAGGCCGGGTCCTGGCGGCGGTCCATATAGGTGGTGCTGTATTCCTGGGCTAAATCCCCCATAAAAATAGCCGACACAAAAGGGCAGACCGTTCGCGCCACCGTCACAGGGCGGTGCGGCACTTGCTTTTGCGGGGGCAAAGAACATACCGCCCACCAGAAGGCTGAGAGCCAGTAAGCCCCCTATTACAATCCGCGTTTTAGATTGAGCTAAAGCTTGCACACTCATAACTTCTTCCGCATCTCCTCGGCTTTTTGGCGATACAACAATGATGCATCCTGGACATAATTGCCCTCCTTCTCCAGCCTGCTCGCCGCCCGGTCATAATAGCCTGCTGCCTGCTGGTAATCTTTTGCCTTCTCGGCTACTTCTGCGGCGCTGGCGGTATTTTCGGCTGAAAGGTTGCCACTACTATCAAGCTTGCTGTAAACGACAAGAGACTCCTTGTAGTCTCCTTTGTTGGCATAGGCTGAAGCCAGAAGAAGTTGCACTTCGGGTGTATCAACAGATTTTTGGCCTTTCAGCAGCTCGATAGCTCCTACGAAGTCATTAGCGCCATACCGTTTATTAAGCTCGTCTACCAGTTGCTGGCCCGAATACTGCGGAGTTGTAGGTGCCGGAGGCGCATCATTGCGAAATACGAAATACCATAGTAGCCCGGCCGCCAACAAGACAACCAAAATACCAAGGCCGATGAGCGCATTCTTTTTGTCCCAGCGCATATGGGGCTTCGATGGGGTGATGTCTGGTGTATTTTTCATAATGCTTATGACTAAACTATATCGCAAGCTGCCCGTTGCCCCAAACATTTGAATACAAAAATACCGTAAGGATGCTTGAACAAAAGGACGCCAGTCTACGGTTCGAGCATCTTCCTTGTTGACAAACTAGAAAAAAGTTATAGTGTACTATGATGCGCTCATATATTACCGGGAGCGCCGAAGATCTCGCCAACTTCACTGCGCAACTCGAGCACTTATACAATCGGCCCGGCCTTGTGGTCGCCGGCAGTATTGGCCGCGCAGCGATATATTCCCAATTCAAATGGGAGACCCAGCCGCTGCCGCTACGTCCCCATGGCGAGGATGATCCTGACGCCGGTCTGCGGGATATAGATGTCATGACGGCGCGCCGGCCGCTTACCGAGGAAGATTTTGGGACTCCCCATCCGGTAGAAGACGGTGTCGCTGACTGGCTCGACGAGTACGCCGCGCAGCCCAGCTTAATGCTCAACATCCTAGGAAGAAGGATACAGCTATTCCCTATAGATGGAAGACTGCTTAAACCCTGTACTCGTCAACTCGACGGCCGCCCCGTCCGCACGTTCCCGGTGGGCACGCTGCTGGCCTACCAACAGTTTGTGGAGGCTGACATGACTGCAACCGGGTACTTCTCACCCAAGCATGCCGCGTCTCATCAGGAATTTCGCGTCTTTGCCGAAACCATACGAGGTACGCATCCGGATGAATTTCATCCTGACGAGCTATACCAACCTTTCCGCGACGCCATATTTTCCTTAGAGCAAGACCTGTAGTTTAACCATAATCATGATATAGCTACGCCATGCGAAAACTCTCCTTCCGTGAAAAAATTGCCGGCGTGCTCACCGGCGTCATAGCTGCCGGAGCCCTCGGAACCTTGGCGGCAAAACACGACGTTAAAGTTTCGGGTCATCCTTTGGCTGGTTCAACGCCCGTAGCCGAAAGCTCAGCTCCTACAGAAACAACAGAAACCCAGGAAAAACCGGAGATGAATGCTCAGGCCCCATTCCTTGCCCAGAACATTAGGGCTGTCTACGATATGGCGCCCACAAAGCGCTGATGACCGTCGGCCGCATAACTTCTAAGGCTGAAGAGTTTGTCGGGCTTTTCCTGGTATCTGGCAACAACGAATCCATGGACAATCCGGCTCCTGGTCTGTGTGCCGGCCTGGCAGAATAATCCTCTTAATTAAGAGCAATATTTCGCATAATATTATCCGCTGACAAGCCGAACCGGGGTGCCGTGCGCCGCAAGGAGTCCCGGAACTTGGCGACTAGCTCGGCCTGGGTGGTTTTACCTTCCGCAATCATTCTAAGCGCAGCGTTCGAGCGGTATGCCCGCCCTGCCAAACTAGCATCAGAGGTGCCGTCGGGAATACGTGTTTCTGGGAGTGTATCCAAGGCCTCATTCCATGCTGTCGCAAGCAGGGCTTCAGCCCGCTCGCTATGAGACAGCTTCAAGTCACCGGAGGGCGGATTGTCTGCTGTACCCACGCCCCGGATACCGACCGGCTCAGTCATAACAAGCGATTCGTCTTCGAAAAGCTCAGGATTCTGCGCTTCGGCCTCGCGTAAGGCATTTAAGAGGATAGTTTCCTGCTCTTTGGACTCAGCAACGAACAACAGGCGGTCTTTGCGCATATTAATTTTGGCGTCGACTGTTGACTGGTCGAAGACTTTTCCGTACGGTTCATAGCCGTTACTTCGGGCCGTCCGAATTACTGAAGCCGCAACCTCTCCGCTCGCCCAAATTTTAGGAACCACATATACACGCCGACCGTTCGGGATGCTGGTGTGGCCTTCCGGCGCTCCGCGAAGTACTCCAAAATGTAAAAAGTCACCAAAATCATCGCCAATTTTTTCAGGATTTGAGGTGGTTTGGTACTCCAGCTTACGGCCGGTGGCAGCATAATACTGATAGGATCCGGGGTGATCGTGGATGAGCTTACGCAGACTGCTCCTCATAGCAGTAACACCTTTATCTTTACTTCCGAATGTCAGCCTGGGCTCATATTCTGCCTGGATGAGTTCGCAGATGCCCGCTTGGGCACGGGCCTGCGTGCCCCTTGGCCACTCGCCAAATTCCTCATTGCCAACCAAAATGTTATAGATGCTGTCTCCTGGGCGATGCAAAAAACTGTCAACAAGATATTCATCGTCTTGGGTGACGCCTTCCTTGCGCTCCAGCCCTGTTTCGCCTGCCGATTTTACAGGCCGCCAGCTTGCGACGCCGGGATTATCAGCGGAGACGGTCGGCCGCCACGTCGTGTCATGGCTTACTGGGCGCCAGCCCGCGACATTAGAGTTTTCCGGCGCTTGCATCCCGGAGATAGCAGCCCCACCGATATCGGGAACGTGTCCATTTGCAGATAGTTCAGACGCCCGTCCGGCAAACGACGGGTTTTGTTCTGGTTGTGGGAATTGGTGAGGAGTGTAAGGGCCGGACATATTGCTACTACTTTAAAGTTTAAATTTAGGCTTACGGAACTTGTATCGGTCCGGGTTGACCAGGCCAGTCTTATGCGGATCTACGGGCCCCAAGCCGGCAAGCGGATTGCGCTGATGTTGGCGAGAAAGTGGGCTGCTAGGGCGTTTTTCCTGTGTGTGCCCCGTTGGAGATGAACCAGCCACATTTTTTGCCACATGCTCCAATAGTCCTATAGCAAATAAATTAATCGCCCGTTGGACCTGCTCCTGACGGCGCTCCTCAAAGCTTGACTTGCCCAGTATGATGGCACGAGCCTGCAAACCAAGATTCGTAAAAGCTTCTCCCATGGGCTCTTCATGATTCCTGCCGAATAGTACGGCCAGCTTTGGCTTCCGCCCTCGGGCATTCTGGGCTTCCGCTTCGGGGAGATGCTCAAGCGCCCAATCCTTTACGATATTAGGAACTTGTAGTTCACGTCTGGCATTTGTGTTCTTTTGTAACTTCTGATTCTTTGGCTCGGGATCTAGGAGTAGCTCGAAAGAGTCGTTGCCTTCATTTAGTGTGGTGGCGCGCTGCTTATCAAAGGCGTCGAGGTCAGCGTGCACTGTGCGGATGCCTTTCAATCTTGCAAGCTGGCGTGCATACTCCCAGGCACTGATCTTGTAGTTCTACCTGGCATCTTCGAGCTGATCTCTAGCGCTTTGTCTCGTCTCGCGCATGAACACCTCAGCGTAGCCGGAAAAAAGCCGGGAGCTGCTCAACGATCCAATGCTAGAAGCCAGTTCCTCCGTGCTCGATATAGGCGGGAGCGGCTCAAGGGTAGGCTCAGTAAACCCATAGCCCTCTACAAACAGGGTGTCCCCGGGCTGCAGGGAGTCCACCACTGCAGCGGCCTCGTCGTATTCTTTCTGTGAGGGCAACACTAGGGGATTGTGAGTAGCTTCGGTGCCGTGCGCCGGTGCCGCGCCATGCGTACCAAAATAAAGCTCAATATCATAGTTATCATTAACCTGAGCGGTCTGTTCGGCAGTTAGCAGACTGTTGTGGTGCTGGAGGTCTGTGCCGTGGTGTGCGTTGTATGCATAGCGCTGGTAATCAAGAGGCACGAGCTCGTTTGACATACTTATATTCAAGCATAATTTAACCTATTTGTCAATATTATCGTACGCATCGTCCGGTTGCACGTCGGAGTCATGAAGTGTGCGCATAACTACCAACCTTAAATTCGGCGGCAAGGTATTTTTCGCTTCTTTTCTGAGCTTCTACTTGTTCAGTAACAAGCTCCACAAACCCCGTTCCTCTGCATCAGAAAATTGCTTACGAAGGCTTTCTCGAGCTTATCTAAAAGTCCTATTTTAGGAATCTGTGCGTGTAATACGGCAGCCAAAACTTCTTCTTGCGATATTGATTCAAGTGTAGCAAGCAGAATTTTGCTCAGCGGAGTGCCCGGCATGCGCTCTGAAATAGTCACACCTTCTTCAGTAGACGCAGCGACACCTTGCTCAAGTCCATCTCTACCACGCGCCTTAATGAGGCCTCTTATTCTATTATCAACTTCGGTGCCTCTCTCATTTTCGTGGGTTGGGATAATTGCAATGTATTCGTGATCACCAGAGAAAGAGAAAATCCTGTCCTTGGGTATTTTGACGACTGCGGGGCCGGAAGCGAGGTCAGCCCCAAAGATATAGCACTCGTTGCCGCTTCCTATCTTTTTTATACCCTCGACGTTGAGCTGGCTTTCGAGAGAAGCAAGCACTGCGTCGAAGAGTTTTTTATCGTCAAGTTCGTGCATGGCGAGATCATACCACAGGTTGCCCACGTTTAGGGAATATTTCGTTCACTTAAACATCTACCTCTTGTTATAATAGTGCGCATGGCAAATATCTCATGCGGTATTGGCAGGACTGTGCTTTACCTTACGAGATGAGGTTTAGGATGCCGGAACCGGATCGGGGCGGGCGTGGGTATTCCAACAAATACGCGGATGACATGGCAAGAAAAATTTACTAGCCCTATGTACACAAGTCCCTCCTCGATCGTCTTATTTTTGATTTACGACTGCCAAAATAGCGTCGACGGGCTGCCCGGTTAGAAAAGCATGATTATTAGGATCCGTGTGAGTCTCGTCGGTATTTGATTGAGCAAGCTCACGCGCATGCAAAGCGATGTTGTTTATCGTGTCCGTCGTAACTACTTCCCCCGCCTGCAACTTTACGTGCGAGCAGGCCTCCTGAATTGCCTGGCCGAACAAGTCTCCCATTCTTCCGTTAAAAGAAGTACCTGCCTCGGCCTGCCCCACATAGACACCTGGAAGATCCTCAACCTCGTATCCAGCCAATGGAACGGGACCTGCAGGGAGCTTACCGTCTTTTGCAAGATTGCGCAGCGATGACATTAAAGACTCGAGTTGTTTGAATGTAGTGACCTCAAAAATTGGCGCGTCTTGATGGATGACCTGTTCGCCAGTAGTGGCCTGTGGTGTCCAAATCTTGGCGTACCGTATATCTGCACCGGATTCAAGGACTGCGCTTACTACTTTTAGCGCGTCCACGCCACCTGGCACATACACCCGGGTTGGAGCAAAGTCTGGTGCCGGCTTCTCTACTGCAGTCACATGAAAGGCCTCCTCAAATTGGCCAACATTGTCATAGTGCATTTCATAGGAGGGTAGGCCAGAAATAATACTTTCAAACTCTGCCTTATCATGTTGAAGGGCAATGGCTTGCTCCTCTGTCAAACGTTGCAATTTACTCTTCCCTGTCAGATGTCTATACAAAATCTGGTCAAACCTTGGGTTCTTGATGCGATTTTTGGTCGTAATCCCGTTTTCATCTGTTTCGATGTAGGCACGCGTCTCGTCTTTAGCCGGCACAAAAATATCCGTACGCCAAACCGAAGTCATTGGCTCGCCAATAATTGACTGTCCGTCATGCAGTGTGCGCGTAACTTCAATAGGCCGAACATGACCCTCTCCATCAATCCGACCTGTAGTCTGTAGTATGGCTTGCGTCATAGCTTCCACCCGCTCGATGGGCATAAATGCCTCGGGAGATGGGGTGCCAAATTCGTGTGTCAGCAAGGTGTTAGCATTGGCCATATAGTTATTTTTGTTTGAGGTTTTACTATAATAAACATTAGCATATTATTGCAGAATTTTCAAGTACGACCTGGTCCAGAGAGCAAGCAGTAGGTATATTTCCGTCCTATCCTACATAGAGCCAGAACGAAGGATTAGGCTGGTTTTACCCCTGTACATTTCTCCGGAAGCGAGCGGTATCGTCGGGACTGCGCTTTACCTTTTGAGTTAAAGTTTTCTATGCCTGAGACGGATCGAGGGAAACGTGGGTATTCATTAGAATTCATTCACGAGAAGCTGGTATTTCTTCTCGGTGGGAACTGAATAGCCTGTCTGTATATCGTTCAATTTTTTGCGTGTTATGGTTGTTCGCAGAGAAGCATCGTAATTAGTATGCGTCTTCCCAACTAATTTAGCGATCGTATGCTCAACCACTGATCTTCGCAGGGCACCCAGTGATTCGGGACCAGCTAGGGCGTACCTTCTGAATGCTTCTGCGTAATCCTCGCTCGGGCTAGAATACGCGTAGCTAGTCACGGGCAAATCGCTTGCCAAATCAGCGTCGTCAAAGTGTTTACGGGTTACTACTTTCTGTTCACTTCCATCTTCGTCCACAATCCAGACTTCTTTTGACGGCTCTTGGATGCCTTGGATTGCGTGGTATCGGGGGTAGTCCGCAAAGTGATGAGGTACATACCGCCACCCTAAGGGTACTGTGAAAGCGGAGGCGAAAAACGACCCCTCGTTATCGCCTTTATCAAGCTCGTTGTGCTGGTCTTGCGCCCGTTTATCATTTTCCCCTATATCTAATGTATGGCCTAGCTCATGAGCTATTACATTTTGAAAATGTGACCAATCACCAGCTACAAATTGCCGCTCCTTTATTAAATGCTGGAGGTCACGGGCTACTGTGTTGAGGCATAAGATCCCTCGACCAGGCAGGAACCGACCATCCTGACCATAAAATCTATCTGCATACTGCAAGACTATAATTTTAACTCTTTCGAATACCCTTCCTTCTGAAATTTCAGAAACGCGTTCGATGACCTGTCTCATTTCTTCAATCTCATCGTCAGTTATAGGACGATCAAGGTTAACAATCTGCAAAGCTTGTTCGCCGTGGCGTACCTCAAAAGTCTCGCTAAGCCGCCCCTCGTTGATATCCTCTCCGATTCCTGTATAAGGGAATTCTGCTGTCTCTAGTTCGCCCCACCAGCACTGCCCAAGATAAACATCTTCGGCTGTTTTTTTAACGACAGCTTGCCTGCACTTTTCCGAAAGCAGAACTTGAGTACTTTCAGGCAGATGCAACCGAGGATCAGTTACATTAACACCGCCCGCTTCTGCATAAGCCGCATAGGCATCCTCTGGGGCACCCTTAAAAGATTGTCGAAAAGTAAAACCTAGAGGCTCAATAAGTCTTATGCCTTCGTCCGTATCTTCGGGCACGGTCTCCGCCAGACTTATCTTCGTAGTATCGGTTACGCGCTCTAAAACTTCGGCATATGCAGGAAAGTGAGGATAGGAACCTTTGCGTTCTGCGACTATGGCCGCCGGTACATGATCGTACCGCGTCATATACGCATCATATGCGGCTTGTTCCTGTAAAATAGGCGAGAGTTGCTCTGTAGGGTGCTCGGCGCTCATCATATTTTTATTTCTTTTGCTGAACTAACTTTAGCATATTATTGATAGAAAATCAATTCAATTGAACAGATATCCTTACACCTGATATAATGTGCTTCTATGGCAAATATTTCATGCGGTATTGGCAGGACGGTGTTTTACCTTACGAACTGAAGTTTGCGATGCCGGAGACTGACCGAGGCAAGCGCGGGTATTCAAATCTTTATGCTGATAGCTTGGCAAAACAATTACTCTAGCCGAGAGGCCACGTCTCTCCAATAAGGACGTACGGGCGCCTTTGGGTTAAGCATTGGGGATTCTGCAGGGTTGGCAGTCCTTACCCTTTGTAAAGCTCCGGCAACCGCATCTTCCGCGCTCACCTTCGCAAGAGCTTCTGCATAAGCATTCGGGTAGAAGTCTTCACCTGTCGTTGTATAGTAAACAGCTCGAACGGCCTGTAGCATGTCGACGGTGTCAGACTCCGAAAGCCAAGATTTCTTGTAGGCATTCTGATCTAGGTCGGTTATATCCTGCGCTGACGGTAAATTGCGTTGCTTGCGTAATTGTGCAGCACCAAAGAGCACCGATAAGAAGTTAACATTCACGGCAGCGATTACGTCTCGATGCTCCTCAGTCCAGGCAATAAAGTTATCGTATCTACCGGTATCCAGCGGGTGGCCAAGGATGAAGTTAGGGATAATGGGCATGTCGAGATTACGAGCTTTCTCCATAACCGTTTCCAGATGCTTAAGATGATACGGCTTCTGCATCGCCTGAAAAGTCTCAGGGTTGACGCTCTCTACGCCTATTTCCGTATATCTCACGCCTAGCTCGTGGAAGGCTTCAATATTACCGTCACCCTTACGGCCGTCTCCGGCAGCTACATTTGCAGTTGTTTGAACAATGAAACCCTTGAAGCCCGGATTATACTTGCGTATCTCGTCTCTTATGTCTCCGATCATTCTCCAATTTGGGGCCTGCCCAAACGTTTTGTCATCAAGGTAGACAAGATCAAACCCAAGAGGCCTGAATGATTCCACTTGCTCCCATATTTTTGCATCCGAAGGTGTTTCGACCCTGCGCGGAACCATGCAAAACTCACAAGCGAATAAACAACCGGTGCTGAGCGTTAGGCGGGGTATCACCTCCTGGCCTGCGAAGAGTTTATTATCAGGCGGGTGTTAACATCGAGTCCCGGTAAATGTGCAGGTAATTCCGCTGGGCTGCGCAGGAAAGTCACATTAGGATACTGCGCAAATTCCTTAGGGTCAATGTGGCCACCCATAATGATTCGTTTGTGTGCCAATCGCTCGACAAGTTCTTTGGTATGAGGTGCATTAGACTCTATTGTTGAGAATAATAATGTACCTGGCGTGTCAGCAAGGGCTTCTGCTGAATTATCGATATCACTAACAATATGTACCTGTTGCCCATAACGGTCACCAGCCATGCCAGATACTACTGGAATCCAAAAAGGCAGCTCCATGTAATGCTCAGGCTTTTTGTAGCCAGGCATGTTTTCGTATACTTTTGCATAGTAATCATCTACCCATTTGGCGTCTGCGTTGCCGCCCATCATAAGCGAGTCGCTTATTTGAACAAATGTCAGCTCCGTCTCTTCGGGCGGACGAGGGGTGATATTACCTATTACTTCAGTCATAACCTTCCTTTTTTGAGATAAAAAATAGAACCAGCATAGTTTTTGGTCATGCTGGTTCTATGAGTGGTAAAAATAAAATTACTACTAGTCTAGGCCTAGCTTTAATACCTCCATCATTCTGTTATGTAGTTGACGCACTCGGTCTATGGCAGCTGGCGCTCGCTCTGGATCAGGATCTTCGGATAGGAACACGAGTGCTAGCATTGTTGCTGTATCGAGTCGGAGAATAGTCTCAATGAGAGGAGTTACGGCCGGTAAAGGAGCGGCTGAGGCGTAGCCCTCCAGGAACTTTTTGCCAGTTTCCCCTGTTTCTGCCACCCTTGCCAGTTCAAGCGCAGGGTGACCGATGAGTGCGTTACTCCAGTCCAGAATAGCCAGGACTTCTCCCTTTTCTGTTCGTAAGTTTGCCTCTCGAAAGTCCATATGCAGCAATCGCTTAGAGCGTCTTATGGGTTCAAGGACATTCATCAGCACATCAGCCGGAGGCAGCGCAGGCAGATCAATTACTACAGAGTCTAACTCTCCCCAGCGTCGCCAGAGACGTGTTGCAATCAGTTCAGGTATTTCCATCTTCTCTTGTGCACTGAGCTGGATGTCGGCTGGCTCGATAGTGTGTATGCGTGCAAGCAATTTGCCCAGATCAAACTCATCAGGCTTGCTGTCATCACTTGGGACATAAGACATAACGAGAGCGCCGAAACCAGCAACTTCAATATCTTTGATAGGTTCTGGCACTTGTGTAATGCCGTGCATCCTAGCATGGCGCATAAGAGCAAACTCCTGGTCGAGCAGTACACGCGAGTCGATATACGCATCGTTGACGTTAGAAAATATTCGATCTTTGGGAATCTTGATAATTGCGGGGCCGGAGTCCAGATTAGTTCCGAATATGTAGAATTCGTTGCCCTTTCCCACCTTTTTGATGCCCGAGATATTGAGCTGCCTCTCTAGAGAAGCCAGCACTTGTTTTAAAAGCAGAGCATCGTCAAGTTCGTGCATGGCGAGATGATAGCACAGGTTGCCTCGACTTTGGCAATATTTTGTTCACTTAAAAAACCTACCTCTGTTATAATGACTGCATGGCAAATATTTCGTGCGGTATCGTCGGCCTCCCCAATGTCGGCAAATCAACCTTGTTTAATGCCCTGACGGGCAGCAATATTCTGGCCGCCAACTACCCGTTTGCGACCATCGAGCCGAACACGGGCATTGTTCCTATCCCGGACCCGCGGCTCGGCAAGCTGGCAGAGCTATATAAGACTCAAAAAGTCGTGCCCGCCACTGTCACCTTTGTAGACATTGCCGGGCTGGTGGCTGGTGCAAGCCAGGGTGAAGGGCTTGGAAACCAATTCCTGAGCCACATCCGCACATGCAATGCAATTGTGCAGGTTGTCCGCGCCTTTAAGGATAATAATGTTATTCACGTTGATAACGATATTTCGCCCGCAAAGGATATCGATGTTATCAATACCGAGCTGGTGCTGGCCGACCTACAAACAGTCGGGCGACGCCTGCCCAAACTAGAGAAAGAGTCGCGCGCTAACCCCAAGCTTAAAGCCGTATATGACACGGTAAAGCGAGCGCACGATCTGCTAGACAATGGCAAGCCATTATCTTCTGTGGGCGATCTAGAGCTTGAGCATCTGCAAGATCTGCAATTACTTACCGCAAAGCCGGTAATTTATTTGTTCAATGTTGACGAGAGCGGTCTTGCCGACGATGCGCATCGCCAGGAACTTGCTCAACTAGTAGCCCCTGCGCAGTCGTTATTTGTATGCGCCAAATTAGAAAGCGAGTTGCAGGGCCTCGACGAAGCAGACGCTAGCGAACTGCTTGAAAGTTATGGGCAGAGGGAATCCGGGCTCATCCAGCTCATCCATGCCGCTTACGATACTCTGGGTCTGCAAAGTTACCTTACGGCCGGCGAAAAAGAGGTTCGCGCCTGGACGGTCAAAAAAGGTGCGACTGCGCCGCAGGCTGCCGGTATCATCCACGGAGACTTTGAACGGGGCTTTATTGCCGCACAAATTGTCGACTACGATGATCTTATCGCGGCGGGATCTGAGCAGGCCGCCAAAGCCGCAGGCAAAATCCGCACCGAGGGCAAGACGTACATCATGCAGCCAGGCGACGTGGTCGAGTTCCGGTTCAATGTGTAAAAATGGTACGGATTAGCTAGCAACATGCCAGCTAATTATCGGCATGTGGGTCGAGGCCGCCTCTGCCGTTCGTGCGAACGTATTAAAATAGGCGCCCGGCCTACTCCTGGGGCCGGGCGTCCTCGCCATAGAAACCGGAAGCTTTAGTAGAACTTCGGAATCCGATGCTTGCGCATTGTCAGCGAAACCTTGTTATAGGGATGGAATGGCGCAGGAGTCATTGTTGTCTGTCCTGCCGAATTGCCTTGTATTGCAAGGCCCCCTACCGTCGGCGCCGAGAACGCCGGATTGCGCTGCGGCTGGAACTGCTGCTGCAAGTAGTGGTGTCGCATTTCGCTCACCCGTTGCTGAGTGTAGTTCAGCACCTTTCGCAGCCGTGCCTGGTTCCAGCTTATGAAAACAAGCGTTCTGTTCGTGGTCATGATCTTGACCGTGCTATCGAACAGCTGGGCGCTGAAATCGATCTCGGCGATCATATCGAACCGGATATCTTCTAGTGTTAGGAACATTGGTTTTTTGTCGACGAGTAGCAGTCGGTGATCGGTGACTACCAGCATCGCGAAGCCGTGTTCGTACTTGCCATTTACTGCTTGTGCGATCGTTTCGCTTGGCATTAATATGTTGCACAGTTCGCGGATTTCGGGTCGTCCCCAAAAGCGGAAATTGCACCCCACCCTTTTAAGTTGGTCCTCAACTTGACTTAGGCTTACCATATTTCCTCCTTTCACCAACCTTGTCGGTCAGTATCCTCATTGTAATATTCAGCAAAATATGTCGTCGGTTAGGTTAATCACGCGCTTTGTGCGATTTTAGTCACAGCAATTTTGCATACATTCTTACACAATGTATTATGGTCGGTTTCTTTTAGCCGAACACGGGCTTTCGTCCGTACAGAGATAGTTAAAATCCGTACACGAGATTAACTCGTTATTATTTTGTTGTTGCCAAAAGATTTTCTATGCTACATTAAGAAGTATGTTGACGACGAAAAGCCAACACAATGCGCTCGTCAATTTGTTCCATCAAGGGACGAAACTGACATACAAAAAAGGTGAGTTTGTTATTAGGCCTGGCGAGACCCCGTCCGGCATTTTTTATATCGTAAAAGGACTGGTTAAGGCGTACGACATTACGAAGTACGGTGAAGAGAATCTGCTCATTATCCGTAAGCAGGACGAGGTTCTGGGGCTGACCTGGGCAATTACCGGCCAGAATCGCAATATTATTTACTCTACCCTTGCGCCCACGGAGCTGCTGCATATAACCAAGGAGCAATTCACGACATTTCTGAGCGGCAATCCGGAGGCCGCCATGCCGCTGATTGAGATGCTGGTCAATATGTACCGTATGCACTCAGACCGAATTATCACCTTGGAGTACCGCTCAGTCCGTGAGCGGCTTATTTCTTTCCTACTTACTACGGCGCGGCGCTTTGGCGAGCATCAGGATGGTAACGAGATTGTGCTGGCCGTGCCACTGAAACATCAGGATATCGCCAGCTCGATCAGTGCCACGCGCGAGACGACCAGCCGCGAATTGGCAACGTTGGAGCGCCAAGGTCTAATCTCACGCGATAAACAGTCGATTATTACGCTGTGCGATGTCGAGAGATTGCATAGCTACTTGAGCTAAGACTTTAGGGATCAGGGGGCAGCATTGTGAGGTTTAGCGACCACGTTTTCGCGCGGACAGCTTAGGCTGTCCGGCTGCACTGGGTTCTACGATCGCTAAACCTCACAATGCTGCCCTGGTTACATGGGCCTTACTTCGTTTTCCAGTGCCCGACAATCTGTTCGATAGTCTTGATAACCATATCGTGGGACGGCACATCCTGCACATCGTAGTAATGGTCGGTCGAGATGTAGTCTTCAAGTACGTTCAAACAGTAGATATCGTCGGCCAACACGTGCATCCGGTCAACCGCTGGGACGCTGGCAAGAGGCGTCGCCACAATAATCTTCTTGGTGTGAATGGGCTTTAAAAACTGCATCGCGACGTCAAGCGCAAATCCGTCGACTAGTCCATCGGAAACCAAAATGATGTTATGGTCAGCTATCAAGTCACGGCGGATTAGCCCGCCCTTGCCCATCAGCCGGTGCATTTCCTGCATTTTAGTCATCTTTTCTTGCTCGATAAAATGATAGTATTCGCCCACGAACTCATCAATTTCACCTGATGAGTATTTAGGATTATAGGCAAACGCCCCGTCCTGGCTGATGCCCGCTACCGAGGCATCCTCGCGCGGCAAATTGATTGTCTCGGTCAGCAACAACGTCAGCACCGAGTGCAGTTTCAGCGCGATCTGCGCGCCGACCATCACGCCGCCATCATTCAATGCCACAACAGCGCACTCGTTTCCTTTGTACTTTTCGGTTATTTGTTTTGCCAATAGCTCGCCAGCTTCGACGCGGCTTTTGAAATACATACCGAAAGTGTACCATCCGGGGTCATGCCAAACAACAAAAATGCTTACGTTACAACAACCCGAGGCGAGAGGGCTACTTATATGAACCGATCAATTCGCCTATTACCCAGGTATTTTGCACTTTGAAAGTCAGGATTTTTAGCACATACTCCTTACCTTCCAGGCGGAATTTATACACGAATCGTTGCGGCTCGCTTGCATCTGGATACGTGTTGAAATTGTCTTTGACGAATTCCTGCGAAACCAGCGCCGCTCCTTCGGCGGGCTTAGACTGAGATAAGAAGCTCTTCCAATACGCTTCCCTGCCTGTTTTTAGCTCGGTAGATAGACGCGCGTATGCCGGCTCAACTTCACCAATTTCAAGATTTTGGACGAACGTCTGCACCACCCGCTCTGGCGTATTTTGAAGTTTCTTCATGAGTTGGACTCCAAAAAAAGTCATGGCCCCCAGGGTAGCGGCAAAAAGTATGAACCGGAAAATGTGGCTGGACTTTTGGGGGGATGTCTCTTGGAGATTCATGCTTTTATACAGTAACAAAGCGGAGTGGCCTTTGCTACACTTTGCTACATCATTTCGCTTTTGGTTCAAGGCGGCTACGTGTATTATAAATGCAGCCATGCGACTGCGACCTTCTGTGCGACCTGCCATTTCCGTCCGACTGCACCTCATAGTATGCCTTGTCATGATTATAGGTGTGGGTTTGCTAACTGCGGTCGCATATATGCGGTCGCGGCATCATCTTTCTAGTCAGACTAATCATATTTTTCGTGAAGCGACCGATGCCTACGCGGCACGGCTCGTTGATAGTGTCGAGGGCTACGGCGATCTAATGTACGCGACAAAAGGGCTGCACACCACCACTGCTATTACAGCTCCGGTATGGAGCGATTTTATGCGCGGCCAATACGTTTTTGAACGTTATCCCGGCCTGCAGGTCATCGGATACGCACGCCTGGTCGGACCGGCAGACAAGGCATCGCACACCGCCCAAATAAAAAAAGAGTCACCTGATCTGGACTTTACGATCCACCCTGCCGCTTCGGGTAAGCAGGTCGTGCTTGACTACATCGACCAGCCGGACGCAGAGGCGGCCAAGCGTAATCCGGCCCGGGGCTTTGACCTTCTAAGTGAACCTGTACGCAAAGCCGCAATCGAGCAGGCCGAGGCAACCGGCAGTATTACCGCAACTGCGCCAATCAGTCTAGTGGGATCTCAAAACCTTGGTTTCCTGCTGGTGCTTCCCCTGCCGACAAACGGCGCGACAACAGCCTATTCCGTCTTTGCATTTGATCTGGTGACACTCATAGAAAAAACCCTCAAAAACCCTTTACAGCAATACAACGCTTCACTTACCCTGAAGGATGTCACGGGCGATACATCGCAGGTACTCTACAGCAGCAAAAGGTCCATAAAAGGTGACGTGGTAGAGCGGAGCACAACGTTCCAGATCGCCAATCGCCAATGGGAAGCGACCTTCCAGGCTCCAGCTGCCGAGCTGCAAATGATTGCGGGACGCTTCGCGCCGATCGGACTGCTGGCTGGCGGCATTGTCATTATGCTGGTCGTCGCTGTCGGCTTCTACTCTATCGACGTGCGGAAAAAACTCCGCCAAGCCCCTAAGGCGTAAGGTTACTTTTTGATGATTCTGCCAACGGTGTGCTTATGTGTCAGCTTCATAAACGCACGGGAGTAACGAAGCTCGAACAACGCAATGTCCACACCTACGGCAGTGGCTACAAATGCCAGTCCAATGCCAGTCATAACCGGTCCGATATGAGTCGATGTCGAGGCATCTGACTGCTCGGGCTGCTGGTTTGCTATCCTGCTGAACACGCCCTCAATCTCTGGGCGCGCGTGGGCAGACGGCAGTTCAACAGCCTGCTCTGAACCTGCGAAAGGCATTGCAAAAAGCGGACTGTTTTCTTTTGCGGCGTTTGGCGGAAATATCGGCAGCAGCGTCGGCAATGCAGACCGACAGTCAGCAGAAGGCGATTGCAGGGTCTGGCTGCTACCATCCTGGACAATATCGACCGGACATGTGGCAGAGGTAATACTGAGCTGTACGGCGGTCGTACCGAGCGCAAACGCCTTGCCCCACGTAAAGCTCGCCACTCCGGATGTGCATAATACACCGACAGCAAAGCCTGTGGCTAGCATTGTCGTAACTTGAGTGATTCGCCGTTTCTTCATATCAGTTAGATGTTGCCGTTAATGTTAGGCTGAGGGTGTAGTCGCCGGCTGGCTCCTCGGCTGGCAACTGCTGGGAAACAGCGACTCCGGTTATGTCCCAGTAACAGCTCGTTGCTGCGCTGCCAGAGGCGCTCGCGACAGTAAGACTGTCGAGGGTACCCTGAGCAAAGGCGCTCTGCGCACCCAGGCTTACACCCGTGTTACTGCAGCCTGCTTCGGGGGTGAGTGTGCCGCCACTTGGATTTATAGTCAGCTGACCGCCTTGGGTATCGGCGTCGGCGCTGTCTGTGCAGCCGCTCGGTACACCACCGCTGTCGTTAAAATCGTATTGCTCGCCACCCGAACTCCAGACAGCCGTGTTCCCTCCTGTAGCTGCGAGAGTAAGAGTCCAGCCTGGGGTGGCCGTAGCGTTATCCACCCTGATCTTTTGCGAAGCCGTTCCAAACGTGCCCGAGATTGTCTGGCAACTTAGTGCGACATTGGCGGCCGTCATTCCGACACTGGGGCTGACTACAGATGAGCCGCCGCTATCAACGATATCAACAGTAAGCGGGCCGGGCACGAAGCGCGAGTATGCGAAATCTGCCGCAAATCCTGCCGCTGATGAACCGGACGTTTCTAACGCCACCCCGCCCGGCTCGCTCGACGACCAGGTGAATGTCGTGCCATTGAACGTCAGGCGTTTGGTAAACACATCCGATGCCGAGTCAACAGCCGTAAGCATTAGCTGCGTCCGGTTGAACGGATTGGTCGTCAGACGGGCCATCGTCATATTTGTTGCCGGGGCGGGTGCGGTGGTAAAGTCGGTTTGGGTAGCCGCCCAGCTATTGGTATTTTTGTTGTAGAACGTCCAGTCAACGCCAGTGGAAGTCGCAGCATCTTCGTACACTACGACCGCGCGGTCTTCGGTGCCGCTGCGCAACCAGCTTACGCTGATGTTTTTTGTGCCGACAGCTACGGTTCCGGTTGTTGTGTCAAAGTTGCTGAAGCTGTTCCAGGTGCTGCCCGTCCACGTTGAGGCGTCGGCACCGGTACTGTTATCAGTTATATTTGCGTACGCAATGTAGTCGCTGTTGGGATCGCTGGACAGCTCCAGATCCGTGGGTTCCTCAAGCGCTGCCGTGTTGGTGGTTGCTGCGCTCCAGCTGCCGCCCGAACCCACTCCCCTGGCCGCATAGATCAGATCCTGAACCCCGTCATTGCCCCACGCGACCAGCATATCGCCCGTACTGCTTTCAAGCGCGACGTCAAAACAAAGTGTTGTAATAGAGGTAGCTGTACTTACCACTGACAGGCCCGTCGATAATGCCGCAGACGGCTCAGCCGCCCACGTGTTGGTCGCACCATTCCAGTAACTTGCCGACAGGTCAAGGTTCGCATCTCCCCAGGCCAGCGCAATATCATTATTCAACGAACCTTGGTGGGATTCAAGTTTGACGGCGTGAACAACTCCTGTGGTACGCTGCGCATCAAGGTTGGTCGCGGCTGTCCAGCTGCTGCCGTTCCACACCCTGTAGCGAAGCTCGTTGGTGGTGGCAACATTGCCGCTATACACAATGATGGCTTCGCCGGAATTGCGCTCATAGGCGATATCGAAGCGCTGCACGTTACCATTCCCTACCGTGACGTTCCACTCGCTTGACCATGAGGTACCGTTCCACCTTTGGATATACAAGCTGCCTGCCGTAGTTTGGATACCGGCGATCATTTCGTCGCGCGTTGGCGATGCCTGAAGCACGACATGCCGGATGCTCGCAGCTGCGGCCGGGCCACTTCCTTCGGCTGCCCAAGTGGTCGAGGACTGCGTCCACGTTCTCGTACGGGATGTCGTAACAGTGCCTTCGCCGTACAAGGCTATGCCATCACCTTGCGCCACTGCCTGCACTTGCTGGAGTGATCCCGCCGCCAAACCTGCAAGCAACACGCAGGCAAAAAGCAACGAGAAAACAGTACGACTGGTGGCCTGGTAAAGCCTTTTTCGCATCAAATACCTCCTTTTCTGACTACGGGCGCAGTTGTGGTTTCTTTCGCGGTTTCACCTGTGGTGCGGGATGGGGAGTTGCAACAAGCAGTTTCCGGCCTGCCTTTAGCTGATACGGCGGCTTAAGCTTGTTGATGCGCGCCAGCTGCTTCCACGCCATACCATATTGTTCGGCTATCGAAGGTAGGTCTTCGCCGGGCCGCACAACATGTACTGTGGCGCGCCGGACAGTCCGTTTATGATGAAGCTTGCGCCGCACCAGATAGAAGATGCCGCTGCCAACAACTAACACCGCGATTATCTCAATAGCTACCGCTAGCGGATCGGGCGCTACATAAATCCACTTGCTGCGTGCTGTACTGGCGGTGGCACTACCTTCGCCAATGGCATTTTTAAGGTTGTCGTTATAGCGGGCTACGGCTGTCAGGTGGTACCATCCGCCCCAAAATGGCTTTGGGGCTTCGAAGTTAAAACGTCCTTCGCTACTGCTAAGCACTGGAAAATTGCCGCCAGCTTTTGTGGCATTCAGCCCAAATGGGTATACCAGCCGTATGTCGAGCTGGGTATCCAGGGATACGTTTCCGCTGTTCTTAAGTGCCGCGCTGAGCAACATTTTGTTTCCGTCTTTGGGCTCAGAAGCAAGTCCGGAAAACGTCAGACCTTTTTTAATATCCCCTGGGACGGTTACAGCCAGACGGATCGCCGAGCGTAAGCTGAGCACAATTCCGTTGCTGTCGTGCGCAGCTTGCTGCTTCGTATCTTGCACGACGATACAGCCATTGTGTTCGCCTGGTGTTACATCTTTTGGCACCGATACGGTAAAATCGACTGTCTGTTTTGCTCCGGCGTTCAGCATGACTTCTTTTTTGTCCAGCTGGACCCACGTTCCGACAGAAATAGGCTGGTCGGCAGCTTGGGCGCAAGCAAAAGCGCCGCCACTCGAAATTTGCGAGTCCACCGCGTACACCAAGATACGCTTGGTTTCTGTGGTGTTATTTATCACCTCGATGGCATCCTTGGCCTGCCCTCCGGGCTGTACCGTATGTACGAAGATAGACTGGCTGCGAACATTGCTCTCTTTTGGACGAGCTGGTCTGCCGCCGATGCCGCCTTGATCAATGGCGGCTACAGGTAACGTCTGCACCAAAGCGAAGCTCAGGGTCGACAAGACAGAAACTAACAGGGTTTGGATTTTGCGAGTTCTACGGGTGCCAGGTGAGGAAATCATGCAGTATCGTTTCTGGTTCTATTGTGCAGTGGCAGTCAAGGTGAGGTTTAGCGTGTAGCTATCCGCCGCTTGTTCGGCGGGAATAGTCTGCGATACAGTAGCTCCGGTCAGGTAGCCGCGCCAAACATCGTTGGATGTTGAGCCGGCATTGACCAAAGTGACACTGTCGGTCGTGCCCTGTACAAAACCGGCGCTGCTGCCAAGGCTCACGCCTGTGCTGGTACAGCTAGCACAGTCAGTAGTGACACTTCCGGCTGCCGGGTTGATGGTCATCTGTCCCGCAAAGCTGTCGGCATCAGCGCCATCGGTACAGCCTGCGGTCGATCCAGTAGAATCGTTAAAGTCGAACCGCTGGGTTGAACCGCCGTTAGCCCAAGTGGATGTAGCGCCGCCTGTTGCCCCTATGGTAAGCGTCCAGCCGTTGTCAGCAGCGTCACCATTACTGACGTACATACGCTCGGTGTTGGTACCGAATGTTCCGGTTGATGCAGTGCCTCCAGCGTAACAGTTGAACGAAAACGCCTTGGCGCTCATTGCCACAGCCGGGCTTGCTACGGAGACCCGCGAAGCGTCCATAATGTCTGTAGTCAACGTCCCTGTGTTAATGGTTTGTGTAAAATTTGAGTTCGACGCGGCAAGAGCGATAGCGGGTACGGAAATAACTGCTATCACTACAGCAAGCATCTGCAGTAGTGTCTTCTTTTTCATACAGGTCCCCTTAATGCGCTAATGGTAATGCTTATTGCCCGGAAAAGCAATGTTAAAAAGCGCTTAAAAGGTAAAATCTCTCGACATTCCCTTTAGAACCCGCAATATCGGAGTCGGCCTTATCGGTTATAACGAACTTTTGCCGTGCCCAGTCCTCGAAATCTTTCAAGATATCGCGGCGCATACGGTCATTTTTGATCACCCCCTTGTGCTTTAGGCTTGCAGCCACGGCCTCGAACTGCGGTTTTACCATGGCAACGATTTTTGTCCGCGGGCCAGACAGCTTGGCGATATGAGGCAACACCTCACGCAGACTAATAAATGACACGTCGATAACAACAATGTCGGGCGTATCGGACAATAACTCCATATTGCGTATATCGGTTTGTTCGTGCAGCTCGATCCGGGCATCCGGCCGCAAGCTTGGATGCAGCTGGTCAGTCCCCACATCCACGGCGATGACTTTGCGCGCGCCGTGCTGCAAGGCATAATCCGTAAAACCGCCGGTTGAGCTGCCAACGTCCAGCATGACGGCATCTTTGAAATCCAGCTTGAGCACCTGGGCTACCGATGCCAGCTTGAGCGCGGCGCGGTTCACGTACTGTTCTTTAGCCGTCAGCTCAACTTCGGCAGCGGCGTCAGCGAAAAAGCCGGGCTTGGTAACCACCTCACCGTTCACTTTTACCTTGCCGAGACGAACCCAATTCTCTGCCTGGCTGCGGCTGATCGCGAGTCCGCGGGCGTACACTAACTGGTCCAAACGCTGTTTCATTGAGTTTTATTATAGAGGTGGTTACCCCACACGAGCAAGTAATGCGACTACCTGGTTGACGTCGCACCGTAAGTAATACTGAGGTCCCCTCCGCACCTGTAGTGTTGTGATATCATCTTATTATGTCTGAATCGGTCGGCGGGATGATGGCGCACCAACAATCTAACGGTATTCTATTCCCCATCCATTCCGGAAAAGTAACTCCTGAAGCTGCCGCCCGATTACCTCGTCAAAGCTCAGATCAGACCCGCGAAGATATGCTGGAGGCTGGCAATCGGCTTATGAATGCTTATATTCTAGACAGAGATGAAGCGCCAGACGTCGCAGACTCTTTCGATCTCTTACCGGCAATCGAGCTGGGTGACACACTGTTACAAGCCTCAGAGATAGCCCGCCAGCGGCTGGTAAATGAGGGACGGGTGTTGCCCCATGAAAGAGTCGCTCCCCTGACAGCAGGTGCTTTTTATAAAACATTCGCAAATGACTACGAGACCGCGCGTAGGTCAAGCAAGCCCGCCCTCGGCGCGTTCAGGCAGCTCGTTGCCGAAAGATTGATTGATAAGTTTGAGCCCGGTCAGCCATTTGCTGACCTAATAGCTACGGCGCAACCAGATGGAGGTTTTGGAATGAGCCTTCAAGCTGGCACTGAAGCAGAATGCGAAAAAAGACTCTATAATCCTTCTTATATATTTTTGGGTATCATTGCTGCCATGGGAGGCAGAAACTCCGTACTGCAACCTCGTGCCCTAGCTGCTTACGGAAGAGACCTGGCTGCAACTGCCGCATCCTTACAATACATACTAAGAAAAGATGACCGACAGCTACGGACCGGTCTCTCAATCAATGACTTCTCCTCGGCGCTTACTGGCTTAATGAGAGGGTCTGTCGTCAAAGCCCGCCTTGAGTCGACGCCAACAGATCCAGAGTGTTGGCGAGGTGCGGGTCTCACAGCCGCAGCGCTGGCCAGCTCATTCACAGTTCCAATCATCCGGACATAGCAATATTTGTCTCTAGATGCTATCTGTTTAAGAAAGTGTTGATCTGGCGCGCTGCGTCAGAAATCGCGCTCCACGAGCTTCCGCTGGTCATGATAACCAGAACGTATGGGCCGCGCGGGCTGTACACAATTGCCGGATCGTGGATGTAGCTATCGATAAAACCCGGTTTGTTCGCAACGCCGAGTCCCGTACCAGCCGGGATTCCAGAGCGATAAATCTGGCGCTTCATGGCATCGAGCAGTTTAGACCGGTCGGCAGCAGAAACGAGCGTACCATTCTCCAGCTTGTACAAGAAAAGCGATAGATCTTTTGCTGTCGTAAGCAACGATGGACTCAGCTCTGTCTGTGCCAGCCCTAACCCCTTCATCTGGTTTTCAATGTTCTGCCAACCGATACGATCGCCCAGCGCTTTTCCGCAAGGATTGTCCGAGCGCACGATCATGACCTCGAAACAACCTTGCACCGTGTTGCCATTAATCGGGTCGCCCCAGTGCATACGCCCTGCCTCAATCTCTTTAAAAACAGCATAAGCCACAAACAGCTTGTAGGTGCTTGCGGCGGTAAATTTCTTGTCGCCGTTAATATTGCCGCTGCGGCCGCCGATTTCCATAACAGAGATGCCGTAGCCACGCGATCCGGCCAAGTCCCTAAGCAAGGCTGTCAGTCCCGCATCGCCGTTGCTGTAGGTGCGGTCGTACGCGACGGTTGCCGGCAAGCTGGCGATCGGCACCGTGACGGTCGTTTTTTCGCCTTTTTTCAGAGCATCATGCAATAATGGCAAGGTTTTATCACTGTCAATACCGCGGCCAGCCTGGCCTTCGGTACGTCCGACTTCCCGGCCGTCAATAATCTGTATTTTAGTCTGCCCCGGCGCTCTGTAAATTTTGGATTGGATGCTGTCCAGATATTTTTTAACAGCATCCGTCTTAAGGCCCAGCTGTAACTTTTTGGTTGTTGCATCCTCAGGGAAATCCAGCCAGCTGCCAATCATCGCCTTATCGACGGTAATATTTTCTGTGTCGAGCTTCAGCGTAAGCGGCGTGTCGACAGCGCGCTGTGCTTCGGACAGCAAATCTTTTACCTTATCGTCAGTACGTTCGGCCTGCTTGGTCTCCGGCTTGATGCGAACATCGGTTTTTGGTGCATACCTCGCTTTTTTAAGTGCCTCAGAAACGACCGCGGCCGGATATTCTTTGCTGCGTTTGGCAGGAACCAGTTCCACCTTGCTGCCCTCAACTTTTACCGACGCATTGACCGCAGCCACAAAACCATCCTTTTGCACTTCCTCTGCAAAGTAATGCAGCCTATCGTCATCAACTTTTGTCTGCATGGGCGTATCGCGCTCCAGCATAATGGCTACTGAAGAAAACGGGATAAGCCGCTGGACAAATGTATAGTGTGCGGCCGCCCGCGCAGTGTCCCAGTGCTGTGTGTCGACACCGATCTCCTCTAAGGATTTGGTAAATGACTTATCCTCGGTCTTGACTGTAACCTGCGCTTTGGCATACTTTTTGTCGAGCTGTGCACTGGCATCCGTGACCGATTTGCCGCCCAGCATCTGACCTTGCACTTCAACAAATGGTAACAGTCTGCCAGCCGGATATACCAACTGAGCTAACACCGTTACAAACGCAAAAATAGCAAATCCGATCAGGACACGACGAACAAGCCGCCTATGGTCCCTCAGCCACAGCGATGCACGACGTTGTATGTGCGAGAATCGGCGCATCCCCCCTCTATGTCCCGGCATATGCAAGGTAGTATATCAAAAAAATGCTTAGAGGACAGCAAACGGATACTACACCCCATCAACACCGAAGTGGAAGGTGCCGCTTTCCAAGAGCGCCCTGGAGGCATCCCATGGCCTTGTTCGATCGTAGTAGCGGATAGATGATTCCCATGCGTCTTCAAACACTGCCAGACTTGGCGCGCTAACGATACCCGCAACGGCTACTGAAGTAGCAGCGGAGCCGAGTTCTGGGTACAGCGAGTCATAGCCCGCTTGGACTTGCCGTAGTGCCTCGGGCAATGCCAGTCTGGTATCATTGGACCACGTTATCAATGAGCCTGTCTGCTGACTTCCTGTCATAGCGGACGATACGATGAAGCTGGCCTCAAGTGAACCATCGGCAGGAGGTGCTGTTGCTTCATTCATAAGATTTTCTATTTCGAGCATGCTAAAGCCTTCCGTGACTTGCTGCACGAATCTGTCTGCCGTTTCGGTTGACTCTTCCTGGATTGTAATTTGTTCTACAAGCGAACGCCCCTCAGTCAATTGTCCATACAGATGAAGCGCTGCCATACCCGCCTTCTGGCCGGGCTGAGCCGGATTGGGAAGCCATACATGCACTTTATCCAAATCCATGACTGCAACATTGGCATGGAACATAGCCTGAGCAACACCATGCGGGTTTGCTGCAAGTTCCAGAGTGTTAGGTGGTACATGTAGCCGCATGCGCTTCAGCTCAATAGGTGTGAGCGAACTGTCATGTATAGCCTGGATGTCCCTAACGACAATGTCCGTACTCCTTACAAGTCTGGCACCCTCATACTTTGTAGAACCGTCGAACTCAATGCTTGCAATAGTCGGCCGTAGTCCTTCTAAACTCATACATTACCTCTAGTTATAGAGTTACTATTGTTTGACACGTTCCAGATATTCGCCGGTACGCGTGTCTACTTTGATTACATCGCCCTGCTTAATAAACGCCGGCACCTTAACGACGATGCCCGTTTCCAGCGTAGCGTCCTTTAGCACACTGCTGGTCGTATCTCCCTTGACCACATTTTCGGTGTAAGTGACTTCCAGCGGCACATTTTTCGGCAGCTCTACACTAATGACAGCGCCGTTAAACAGCTGCGCCTGCGCCCGGTCACCTTCTTTGATGTACCCAGCCCCGTCGCCAACGATATCGGCAGGGATCTCGAACTGCTCAAATGTTTCCTCGTCCATAAAGAAGAAAGTGCTGCCATCGGCGTACAGATACTGCACGTTTTGCGTGGCAACATCTGCACGGTCGAGCTGCTCGTTGCCTTTAAATGTCTTCTCCAGCACCTTGCCGTCGAGCAGGCTTTTGATGCGGACATTGACAATCGAGCCACCGCGGCCCATCACCTTCTGATTGTAGTCAACAACACGGTATGGCACGCCGTCCAACTGGAAAATGGTACCTTTTTTGAGTTCTGTGATGCTTAAAGCCATTATCTTCTCCTGTTAGTTCATGCGCGCAAGTATCTGTTGGATTTTGGTGGAGAGCTGAACCACGTCGACCGCCCCAAATAAATTATACTCGCTCGCTTTTACGATGTTTTTCTCGAGCTGGCCGAAACGCTCGCTGCTCTCTGGCAGGCCTTGGAGCTGTTCAGTCCTGGTTTGTGCGTACTCGTAGTCCCGGACATCCAGCCGGGCATCGCTGGCTTGCCTCTTTATCAAGGTAATGAGCTCGCGCTCATGGAGGGGCAAGCTATCTATATCAAAGGATGACAAGCTGGTACGGATACCCGTATCAAGCTCTAAAGCCAATTGGGATAGTGATATGCCTGCCACCCGTGCCAACCTTCTAGTTGTTGGCCACAAACGGCAACAGTGCGATGTGACGCGCGCGCTTGATGGCGGTCGCCAGACGGCGCTGCTGACTCTCGGTCAGGCCGGTCTTCTTGCGGGTCTCAATCTGTCCGTATACGTTAACGTAACGCTGCAAGGTCTTAAAATCCTTGTAGTCAAAGAAAGCAACATCTGTTTTGTGCTTAAAAATCTTAGCCATTATCGGTCCTTATCTTAGGTTAAAATGGAATGTCGTCGAGATTGATGGGCTCGTCGCCAATATCTTCGATAACATCATCCTTTTTCTTCTTACTGCTGTTTGATGAACTGGTGCTGGAAGCGGGCGCTGATGCACCGCCGCCATTACCGCCATCGCCACCTTCACCACGGCCGTCCAAGAATGTAACGTCGTTTGCGAGCACTTCTACCTTGCTGCGCTTCTGGCCGTCCTGCTCCCAGCTGCGGCTTTGCAAACGCCCCTGTACCAGTGCCCTGCGACCCTTGTGCAAGTACTGCGCTACGCGCTCTGCGAGCGGTCCCCAGGCGACAACATCAATGTAGTCGGTTGCTTCCACCCATTCGCCGCTTTGGTCTTTGTACGCGCGGTTCAGCGCAAGGCTGAAACTCACGACACTCTGGCCGCTTGGCGTCTGGCGAAGCTCTGGATCGCGAGTTAAGTTACCCAGCAGGATTACTTGGTTTACACTTCGTGCCATGGTTG